>OGRF01000493.1_pt1 | contig 33769 bp, 45 predicted proteins | sample 1553381 | NCBI WGS metagenome assembly OGRF01 (sample SAMEA2580060, study PRJEB22360) | human gut metagenome | biome: human gut; feature: human-associated habitat; material: faeces | place: Denmark | collected 2008/2010
TACATGGAATATATGAATATATGACTTATGTACATGGTTTATTTTATTTTATTATTTTATTATTTTATTTATTTTATTGGATTTTTTCTTTCTTTCTGGCAATGTGCAGCACGGGTCAAAAGTCAACAAACGTTTTATGTTTCAGCAAAATTCGCAAAAAAAAATATACAACGATTCCAGTAGGCAACACTAAAAGCTATTTCTACGTGTGTTTTTTTAGAAAATGTTGGGCAGTACGTAGCAAAAGGTACGAAATGCTATTGCTACACACTGCAACACTAAGTCGTACCTTTTGCTACATTTATACAACTAACGTTTTAGTACGTGACTACAACAAAAATAAATTGGCGTCTAACACTTTTTAAAAAACGTTAGACGGAAACCACCAAATTACATTACGTAGAAAGTAACACGCGCTCTATTTGCGTGCCGCCCGTTTTCAGTATCCAGTTGCCATACAGTACACGATGGCACCCAGTCCAATAAGACATATGCATGACATGCAGACAAGTGCGACGGTTGCGATTACTTCTTTCATGTTGGTCCCTCCTGTTGTCTGGTGTTCAACAAAAACAAAAAGCCCGCTTTGTGGGCGGGCTTCGAAGTAGATTTTGTGGGCTGTGAATCATTCAGCATTTGCATAGGATTGGTGCACTACCATACACCAATCCTATGCAAACACTGTTCCAATGCCGGGGAATCGTGGGAAACGGCGATGCGTTGATTGAGGTTACTTGTTGTTTTCGGCACGCTTGCGAACGGGCTTGGCAGGCATGGTGTCGGTCGGCTTGCCGTCAACGGCGGCGGCCTTAGGTATTATGTCCTGCGCCGTAAGTTCCCGTCCTCCAAGCTTATGCGGCAGCGCCGCGCAAGCGGCGTCCCAGATTTCGACAAGCGCCTTTCGGTCCATCGCGGATAGTAGATGTCTGTTGTCCTTTGCCTTTTCGAGTGCCTTGATCAGCGGTTCCAAATCCAGCGTCGCTCGCGGCTCCGCCTTGACGGTTACGGCGTCATAATCAAAAGCCATGATGCCGTGGTACTGGCTCAGCGCAACCGCGAAAGATTCAGGCGTCAATCCATCCCGCATGTAGAAAGACTTCTCCTTAGCGTTGAAGCTTACTACGCTAAGATTTTCAGCGTAGTAGCGCTCAACCGCCTTAGCGGAAGAGTGATACTTAAAGCCGCCCGAAAAAATAAAAACGGCCTTCTTTATCTTTGCCCATTCAGGCAGAGCGGAGGCGACACGCGCAAAAGCATTCACTCGCGCCGTGCTCTTGCTGTTCATGATGTCGGCAAGAGAAGCGCGGAAGGCTTGGCAGATCAGCTTGCGCTTTTCGCCTTGCGTCTTAGTGATGCGAACAAGAATGGACTCAAAACTTTCATCAGTGAGAACGACGTTTGACATGGTGATACTCCTATGCCGCATCGCCGCTTCCCACGATTCCCCGGCTTCTTTCTCTATGTGTAGAGGCTCCCGCGCTGAGTCGCGTACTCTCATGCAGTACAGCAAGTATACAACATGAGCGCGATGCGCGGCGGCGCATGGCTCCGCCTCTTTGTCAAAGACCTTACAACCCATCATGCGGCAGGGTCGGTTGAGGGGGCCTTCTGCCCTCTCTGTAAATTCAAGATACACTTGCGAGATGGATATGTCAACAAGTTTTTTACTACGTAGCAAAACTTTTTTCATGGGGTTGGTCGGCTGGTCCGTCAATGGCAGATGATGACTGACGGTGACAGCTAATGACCGTGGGGTGCGTGGGGTGCGTGGGGTGCGTGGGGCGGCATCCCAACACCCCCCGGGGGCGCTTTGGACGCGCGGGGGCATGGGCCATGAGAGAGACTACATATACTTTTACATACACACCCACACAGTACATTTCGCCCACGAAACTAATGTTACTACTTAGTAACAACACTCTCCAAAAATAAATTGACAACTCCTCTATTTTCGTTTACATCTGTTTACGACGGAGGTTATATGAAACCGAAAGACGTATTGGACGCCGCCGCGACGTGGCTTACTGAAGAGAAGGCAAAGACCAGCGGACCCCACGAAGCCACCTTCCTCATGATTGCCCGCCTGTGGGCGGCGTATCCTTCTGATGACAATTTCGTGGACATGGCGGGCTACGCGGGCCTCGCGGCGGATTTGCAGGAGGGTGCGTTCTTAGGCAATCCTTCCGCTGCCGTCGTCGATTTGACCGCCGGTGACCATGAGAAGGTGCATGAATGGATTATGGGTCGGTGTTGCTGCAAAGGAGGCGAGTGATGTCTTCCCCCCCGCGTGCCGTCGGTTCGGCTTGATGATGGCCGGTATGTTCTGCCTGACGCCGTCTGCCTGTGGTTTTTCCGCGTGTTCGAGGCTTGCAAGGACGAGGTTTTCGGATGCCGCAGGCTCAGGGTTTTGCAGTATCGTGTGAATGACGAGCCTCAGGATTACCGGGCTCAGGTGGAGGAAGATACTGCGACCGGCCATGCCGTCGTACGGGTAGAGCTCATCGCGGGCTTCGAATGCGAAGAGGACGTACCGACGTTCGACGACTTGCGGGATACCGCAATACACGAAGCCCTCCATCTCCTCTTTTCCGATTATTCCCGTCTTGCGCTTTACGACCGCCGCTCCCGTGACGATAAATGGAATGACGTCCTGAAGGCCGAGCATGAAATTATGAACGTCCTCATGCAGTTGTTCGACCGGGGTATGAAGTTCGATGTTCCGTTTCCGCCGGACCGTGACGGCACGGCGCGCCTTGAGCGGCATATGTACAGGGTGCGGAGCATCGCATTGAAGGATGCCGGAAATGATTGACGAGGGTTTGTAAACCATTGTAGATAAATAGCCGGGGCAGTTGATCGCCCCGGCTATTTTCGTAAGGAGAAGACAACATGGCTGACGTCAAGAAAAATAGTGCGGCGAATCCTGACTGCGATTGCGGGTTGTCGTATATCGGGCGCGAGGAATGCGTGAAGGCTCCGGGTGTCGGGAACGACACCGCGTTTGTGCAGGGATTGCGTGGCAAGCGGGGTCCGCAGGGTCCGGCTGGTCCCAAGGGTGACACGGGCGCGCAGGGTCCCGTGGGCCCGGCTGGTCCCAAGGGTGACACGGGCGAGAAGGGGCCGCAGGGCGAGAAGGGCGACAGAGGTATGCAGGGTCCCGTGGGTCCGCAGGGTCCCGCTCCTGCGCATGTTTGGGATGGTACGATCCTGCGTATCGAGAACTCTGACGGGACATGGGATGACGGTGTTGACCTGAAGGGCGAGAAAGGCGACACGGGCGAGAAGGGCGACACGGGCGAGCAGGGTCCCGTGGGTCCGGTGGGTCCCAAGGGCGAGCAGGGTATTCAGGGTGCACAGGGGCCGCAGGGATATCCGGGCGAGAAGGGCGACACGGGCGAGAAAGGCGAGAAAGGCGACACGGGTGCGCAGGGTCCCGTGGGTCCGCAAGGTCCGGCAGGCAATACGGGTCCCGTGGGTCCGGCAGGCCCCAAGGGTGACACGGGCGAGCAGGGTCCGCAGGGCGAGAAAGGTGATAAGGGCGAGAAAGGCGACACGGGTGCGCAGGGTCCCGTGGGTCCGGCAGGCCCTCAGGGTCCGGGGTGCGCCGATTCCATTGTGGACGCGGCGTATACGCTTGTGCCGTCTGAGTCCGTGGTTTTCGAGAAGATTTGTCTGTGTCTCGATATGGGTGGAGATGGCGGGGAGGTATCGGAGATCCCCCGTTTTGCAGAATTGTGCAAGGACAATGTCGAATTGGGCCTTGACCCCGCCGCTGCCTCACATCCTTACGAGGTCACGTTTACCGGGTCGGTGAGCGGTAGCGAGGCGGAAATAGCGAAGCGGTTTGCCAGATACAATACCATTTTTCTTTATTCCATCAAGTTGAATGATGTGGAGTTCGATCTCGGCTATTGTGTGGACGCAAGCGACGCTACACGGCGGGGCAATTGCACGGGATACGAGTTTGAGGTGGGATTCTCCGGGGTCGAGGAATATACGCCGAATACACCTCTGCCGCTTGGCCTGCTGTTGAGCAAGGTGTCGATAAGCGTAGACACTTCGGACCCGGCGAATATGAGCGTCAGCTATTCCTTCACGCTCAGGCTGGATGCCGAGGCAGCGTTTGGCGGCACGCCGGGTGCGCTTCCTGCGACCGTTTTGCGTGTGCAGGGGACGCGCTGTGACGGCACGGCGTTCGAGGCGGATGTCGACCTGATGTCGATGCTTGTGGATAATGGCTTTGCCAACGCCACGTTCAGGAATTTGCGGGGCGACTTGACGATGATGTTCGATTTGGTACAGGCTACCGCACCTAATTACGACGGCGTGACTGTCTCCGACGAATATATCGAAGAGATTGATGGATACCGCGTACGAGCCGTTGATGTGGTGACGAAGAAGAACCGCATTGCCGACGCGGTCTATGGTAATGCGCTCGAACAGGCGGCGTTCAGAGGGCAGCTTGGCGATCCGCAAAGTCTGGTTTCCAACGCCGACAAGGTAATCACATCGTCCGTGTTGCAGGCATATGGAACGACGGACGGTATGCCGTCGGGCTATGACGGCAATACGGCCGCGTTGCTCATCACGCAGGCGTTCGGTGATACCAATGCTTTCAGTAATGACAAGGACGTTATGCAGTTTGCGGTGTTCGAAGCGCTGGAGACGAACAGGCCCGATATATACTGGAGACACAGCCATTCGGCGGACAAGGACTTGCCTACATGGAGCGAATGGATTCGGTTGCGGTTCGAGCCTTTCGTCGGCGCTACCGCATCTGCGGCCGGCGCTGCGGGGTTTGTTCCTGCGCCTGCTGCGGGAGACCAGAACAAGTTCCTGTACGGAGACGGGAACTGGTCGCTGGTTACGGACGTGGCGATTGGCGGGGATGAGAGCGATCTGGCGAGTGCGCGGGGACAGATTGGAGATGCTAAAAAGATGCCAAATCTGGACTTTAATACGCTTACAACTCCGGGAAACTATAGAATAACGGGGAATCCCACTAACGGTCCTTCTTTGCCTCTCAATATCTCCGGAGCTTCCATCGGTTCTCTTATTGTAGCTGGTACTTTGGGACAGAATGGGCGCATCTTTCAGATCATGATATCCGGTAGCGCGGTTACGTGGAGGACTATTCAAGATACGACAGGAACGACATGGAGCGCTTGGCAACAGTTGCTTTCAGGAAACAAAGTTGGTGACGGCCTCACCGTCAACAACGGGATCATCTCCGTGCCCGAATACGAGGGCGCGACGGCATCTACCTCCGGAACCAGCGGCCTTGTTCCGCCCGCGGCCGCCGGGCAGCAGGAAAGCTTTTTGACCGGAGGCGGGGAGTACAAGCATATAACATCCCTCGGCCCTGTCTCCGAGAAGTCCCAAGACCTCGGTACAATCTCCGGGGCCGTGACCATCGACCTTTCTGCGGGGCTGTCCGTAATCGCCACCGTGGGCGGCGCAACCACGCTGGCGTTTGCCAATGCCCCGGCAGGCGGGACCGCGACCGTACTTTTGCGACTGACGAATGGCGGGGCCTACACAGTGACGTGGCCGTCCACCATTAAATGGCCCGGCGGCAATGCCCCGACGCTCACGGCCTCCGGCGTTGACCTCGTCATCCTTGCGACGAGCGACGGCGGGGCAACGTGGTGGGGAGTCGCCAATACCGGGTACGCGGGGTAGGCCATGATCCACTGGGTATTCGCATCCGGGGCGCTGGACGTCATCGCGTTCAGCATCAAGACGGGCACGACCACGTCAACCAAGAAAGTCATTCTCGGCAACTGGACGACGCCGTATGACTGCATCGTCGACTGGGGCGACGGCTCGACGACGAAGGTCACGAGCAACACGCAGATAACGCACGACTACGCGGCCTCGTCCACGACGTATCAGATCAAGATCATCGGCAAGTGCGGCGGTTTCTGGAACGGCTCGACGCGGTTGTCGGGCTACGCGCTGGTGACGTCGCTCGACGAAGTACGCTCGAACAGCCTGAAGAGCCTGTACTACACGTTCTACAATTGCACGCAGCTGGCGACGCTGCCCGCAACCCTCGACGCGCCGAACATCGTGGATTTCAGCTACGCCTTTTACCAGTGCCGCAGCGTCACGTCAGCCTTGCCCGCGCTGTGGCTTTCGCATCCGAACGCGGCCCATGCTGGTTGCTTTACGGATTGCTTCAAGTCGCTTTATGGGCAGTATGGGACAGGTTGTTCATCGCGTCGGTATGTGCCGTCCGTCGCCGGGCAGACATACTATCAGCACTACGGACAAAGCGGTTGCCCGGCGTCAACAGAGCATACGACCAGTCAAAAAACATACTATCAGCAGTACGGTGGGGAGACGTCGTGTCCCCGGTACATGAGCTCGTGGAGTACTTCAAGGTGTAGATGTCCAAGCTGCCTGAAGTGGACGTCATGCGTTGAAAAATTAGACATCGGGGGGTGCCAAGATTTTTCCGGATCATATAACCATTGGGGGAATACAACTAGGGCGCTTACATGCCCGAGCTGCGGATACGTCGGCACCTTTCAGCAAACAGCTCCCCGCTGCGACAGCACGTGCAAAAAAGTGTATTCGAACGCATCCGTTTACTATTCATGTTCATATTATGGCACGAATTGCAAGGGTTCCGGCTGCACCCGGACATATACATCAGGTCAGTCCGCCTATTACAAATGCACAAAAAGCAATGCAACGTGTCTGACAACCAATTGCCCCTATCCCTACGCTAATGAAGCCGATGTCAACGCGGCAAAAGCGGCGGGATGGGCATAGGAGAAAAGCCCATGCCTACATACAGCTATGAAAATAAAACGTACACGCTTTCCGAACTCCGTTTTCTCTTCCCAACAGTTTCTTTTCCGGCCTTTCCGTCCGAGGCCGACCTTGCTCCTTTTGGGGTGACGCTCGTGCCGGACCCCGAGCCCACGCCGGAAGAACGGCTTGCCGGCGCCCGTGCTGAAAAGCTCGTGCAGCTTGGCGACGCCTTCGAGCATGTGCAACAGTTCGGACACTTCGGCAGTTCTCTCGGCTTCGAGGTGGACGCGAATGAGCGGGCCAACCGCGACGTGGCGGGGCTCGTGACCATGCTTGAAGCAACCGGCGAAAAGGAGACGGTATTTTGCGACTACGGCAACGTCATGCGGCACGTAACGCTTGGGCAGCTCCAAAGCCTGCAACTGGAACTGATCGCCTACGGACAGATGCTCTATGCCCGAAAGTGGGAACTGCGGGACTCCATCAGTGCGGCGCAAACGCCCGAGGCCGTGGCCGCAATCGAGATCAACTTCGACGATCTGCCCGCACCGGTCGTATCGGTGGCCGCCGCATGACCTACGGAAAGCGAACGTTGATCGCCGTCGACCAGCTCATCAACGCCTTGCTCGGCGGCTGGCCGGACGAAACCCTGTCCTCGCGCTGTTACCGTTGGGCGCGGGACGGGGTGAGGGCATGGCCTTGCAAGCTCGTGGATGGGCTGTTCTTCTGGCAGAAGGAACACTGCAAGAGCAGTTACGAGAGCGAGAGGGAGGGCAGGCAGTCCCCGCCGGAGTTGCGTCGCGTGACCCCGGAAACATAAACCGTTAGAGTATGTTCAGGCAGAGGCGGGGGAGTTACGAGCTCCCCCACCGGCCCGGTGTACGACCACCGGACCACGGCCCCACACGATGCTGTAATCATCGTGCAAGGTTTCCGCCTGCGGTTGTGCTCGTGACGAGCGCGCAACACATAACAGGCAGGGAGCCGGGGTATGAGATATTTTAATCCTTTGACGAAAGAGATCGTCAGTAAACGTGATTTGACCGTTTTGCTGAATATGTCCGTACCTGACGGAACTGGTAAAATCGGTGATTGGTGGCTCCTGCATGAGGGCGAGCGTCCTTATGGTTTCGATGTCGATGAACAGCGTGTTGCAGAGGGGGAGATAGTTTTTGCCGACGGGCGTTATGTCCAGACGTATGTTCTGGAGAGCCTGCCGGAGGAAGCCGTCGTCGCCGCGAAGTTACGGCGCGCCAAGGAACGTCGCGCATTGTCGGTGTCTTCTGCGGTTGTGGAAATCGATGGGCTCGTATTCAATGCCTCTCTTGATTCCATCTACCGCATGAACGCGGTCCTTTTCGCGGCGCAGTTGGATGCCAAGCCGGATTCCACTGTGGTGCAATGGGTCATGGCGAATAATGTGGTTCGGACGGTATCGCTGCGCCAGTTGAGCGCGGCGTATATACAGGCAGTCGAACGCTTGGTGTACGATTGGCCTGAAGTCTATACTGAGTTGAATAAGTAATGGTTACGGTGCTGCATGGTTGACTCTACATCAGCCGCGTGGTAATGAATTCAACGAACGGGCGAATGTGAGGATCTTTACAGAATGGCGAAAATCAATCCTTTGGTCTACAAAAACGACAGCCATCGGCCAGCGGGTGACGGGGACACGTTGAAGCCCTCGCTCATCCCGGTCGACTCGTCTGTGCAGGGCAAGCCGCTGCTCAAGAACGATGTTGAGAAGGGCCTTTCGGCTGTCGCTGCCGATGCGCTTTCGGGCGATGCGGACAACGCGCTGAAGCTTGGCGGTGACGGCGCGTTGATGTTGCGGCTTTCCGACGTCGTTTCGGCGGACGGAGACAGTATTCTTGAGCTCGGTACGGATAAGAAGCTTGCGGTGAAGCCGCGTGAGCTTTCCACCGACGAGGACAACTATCTCCGCTATGGCAACGACGGCGGCTTCTACATCTCCGGTTCGGATATCCTGTCCGATACGGCGGGCAACCCTCTTACCACGGGCGCAGACGGGAAGATTCTTCTGAATCCTTGTCTGTTGCCGAAGATTCCGCCTATCGTTTCTGAGCAGGCGGGAAACCTCATTACCAAAGACCGCGCGGACGATAGCGCCCTCCTGCTCCATACGGACGTCGTGTCTCCCGATGCCGGGAACATGATTGCCTCCGACGCGGCGAACAAGCTCAAGGTGACGGCGGCCACCGTTTCCTCGGCCAATGCCGCGAACTGCATCACGGTCGACGACTCCGGGCGGCTTATTGTACTTCCGGCTTCCATCATCGACCGTGGTGACGGGTGCCTGCCGGATAACCTCATTGTCCTCAGCAACGCCAACAAGCTTATGCTCAAGCTTGGGCTGCGCTACGATGCGCTCTCGGGGCGTCTGGATTTGCTCGACACCCACAACGCCGTCACCGCCTCCGTGTCTATTCCGACGGCGACCTCCATCTTGGAGAGCGTGACGCTTGAAGACAATCCCGTCGGCCAGCCTGAGGGTCGGTATCTGCACTTCACCTTCCGCAAGTCGGACGGTACGGTCGTGAACACCTACGTGGACATGTCGTCCCTGAAGGATGTGTATACGTCCGGTAAGGGCATTGAGATTCACGACATGGCGGTCAATGTGAAGCTTGCGCCGCGTGATTCGGGGCTTTCCTTTGACGAGGCCGGATGTTTGCAGGCCGGATTTACCGACCTTGCCGGTCCGGGTCTTGTGATTACCGAAGACCCCGAGAGCCTCGGCAAGCAGTTCGAGGTGGCGGTTTGCGAGGGTATTACGCTCACCAAGCACTTCACCCATGATGGGACCGAGGTGCGTGCGGTGGCGGTCAATCTCGATCCTGAGCAGAAGATTCTTGGGCTTGTCCCTGACCCTGATGAGCGGGCTTGTCCGACCTTGGGGTCGAAGCTCGAATTCACTGCTGCCTCCGTTGCCGAAACGCCTGCCGCTGCGGATATGGTGCTGAATGGTTTCGATGGTCAGGTCGTGGATACGTTCCGTTTCTCCGGTCCTTTTACGGCGGTAGAAAGGGATGCGGGTGCTGGCACGCCCCCCATTGTCAGATTCAATCTCAGCGAAGCGGCTGATGCCGTAGGCAATATCGTCGTCGATGCTGATACGAACGAAGCCGAGCTTTATATCAAGCCGGATGAAACTGACCTCTTCCTCGGCGTGAATGCCGAGCACGAGCTGACTGCGACGCTGAAGACGCGGTGGGACGATGACAAGAGCTCGGTGGAAATCATCGGCCGCGAAGAAAAGCTCGCTTCTGAAGTTCGTGTCCCGGTGCTTAAGTCGTACACCACGACGCCGACGATTGCCGAGAAGGAAGGCCATCGGTTCCTCAAGGTTGATTCCGCATCGACGCTTGCGGACACGTCCGTTGTCAATGCTACGGCGGCTGAAGTACAGCTTCCTGACGACGTGGTGGTGACGGCGGTCAAGACGACTCCGGTATTTACGACGGAGACGCCTGATAGCGGTCCTGCGGTCACGAGTATGCAGGTCGAGGCGGAAGTAACGCAGAGCGACGGCACCAAGATTGTGGCCACGGCCGAGAAGGTTCAGGTACCTATGCCGCGTACGCTGGCGGCGATCTCTGATACGCTTGTCCTCGAGGACCGGGAAGGTGTCAAGTACCTGACGGCCAAGACCACGGCCACGATGGACAGCGGCGCGCCTATAGAGTCCCCCCTTGCGGAAGTGGCGTTGCCTCCCACGGTGGAGTCCCTTTCCGGCACGTTGACCGGAACCAATACGACCGCCGACCCGTGGGTAATCAAGCTGACGCTCACAATGACTGATGGTACGAAGGTGGAAGGCGATGTGAATTTGGCGGCTATGGTACAGCAGCCGTAAATCGATCATTGTTTGCTACCTGCGTATATATTCAATAACCTATAAATAGGAGTTTCCAGTTATGGAAGGTCTTCCGGTTTCTTATTCGCTGAACAGTGGCGATAACGGCAACAATTGGTGGGGCGATTTTATTGGTGCCGCTATCGGTGGTGCCGCCGGTGCCGCTTGGGGGCGTGGAAATAATAACGGGTGCTGCGGGAATGGCGGTGGCGGTTGCTGCAACAACAACGACCAGAGTTCATCATGGACACGCTGACCACCATGCGTACCGACGTTAACGGCATCGGTCGTGATCAGCTTATCCAGACGCAGCAGATCGGGCAGGGGATTTGTCAGGGATTCGGTGGTATCGCCACCGAGATTGCGAACCTTGGCAGCCAGCTGTCGCAGGGCCAGTGCCGGACGGAAGCGGCTGTTCTGACGACCGGTCTGAACGGCCAGATTCAGCAGAAGGACAACACGATTGCTCAGCTCAATGCCGCTCATGCCGTCGAGATGCAGGGCATGAGGAATACCTTCGATATCGTGAGTTCCCAGAAAGACTGCTGCTGCACGACCAATGCAAACATCGAACGGCAGGGCTGCCAGACCCGCGAAGTCATTCTTGCTGAAGGGTGCGCCACTCGTGCCACCATCCGTGACGAACAGGACAAGACCCGTGCGCTTATCAGCCAGCTTGACCGCGAACAGCTTCTCCGTGAATCTGCGGCCAAGGATGCCAAGATTGCTCAGCTCGAAGCCTTCCAGTTCAATACCGCTCTTGCCGCAGGCAATGCGCAGCAGACCCGCAATGAAATGCAGGGCCAGACCGCGCTCATTCTCGCAGCGCTTCGTGACCGCACGCCGGCCTCCTCTGGCGGTGCATCCGCCTAAATCCTCTCTTTAAGGAGAAGCACATGCCTATCAGTCTTGTGATTTCACGGGGCAAGAATGGCGGCGGAGGAGGTAGCCGGGATGAGTCGCGGCGGGGAGAACCCCGCAACGAATCTCAGTACGAGAGTCGAGGCGAAGGCCGCAATTTCATGCGTAGCGGCGGGTATTCCCCCGAAGACACCATGCGGTTCGTCGATGATGAAGGACGCAATGAACCTCGTCAGCTTGGGTATTTGCGTGCTCACGAAGGCGGCGGACGCCAAGATGAAACGGTCGAGCATCTCAAGCACGAAATCAAGCGGCTCAGCGAGCAGCTTGAACGTATGGGCAAGGGTGGTTCCAAACGCGACAAAGGACTTGAAGAAGTCGTCGCCGGGGCCGAACGCATCATGCCCGAACTTATCCTCGATGCTGCCGAAGTCGTCGAAAATCCTCCCAAGACATGGGATAAGTATCTCAAGGAAGGCAAGATTGCGGACATCATCCGCATGGAAGGTAAAGAGTTCATGACTGCTATTGAAAAGGCGGAGAGTGTGGAGCATTTCCTGAAGGAAGCGACGCATACTCTGGCGGCAGTCATGATGTTCTGCGCCGAAAAGTAAGCCTGAGCATAAGGAGCGTATGCTATGGCCTCTGAATACAGACAGATTTTCCCATCCGAGCTCGTGTTTGAGAACATGAAGTGGCGTCTCATATACGACCCGGCGAATCCTGTGATGGTGAAGCCGGACCTCAGCCATTCGAAAGTCATACGGTATACGTGTGATGCCGTGAAGCTGTCGGGGCAGGATAACCCCTTCTATCTGGCGACATTGAATATCGTCATTCCGGCGCAGCCCCAGAATGGGGATGTGGTGGCGATGGACAGGATGTTGTTGGGGGTACGTATTTATCCGCAGCCGATTGCCGGCCTTGCACAGATCAAGCCTGCGGAGCTTCTCTACTATGTGGCCGAGCCTGTTTTTGGAACTGAAGGTAGCCGGGTGCAGACGCTGTTCAATTTACTGATTGGGCAGGCGTACGAAGAGAGCAAGAAGCAGGATGAAATTGTGGATCGCACATGGGGGCATGACCTTCTCTGTGCGGCCACCGAGCCGGAACAAGCTTCGGAGGGGAATGAATCATGAGTTGGTCGACTGAAACGGAATTCGACGTAACGAAGCGTCTGTTGAAAAGGGCCAAGCAATACGACCGCCAGTTTCAGACTGCCCCCGAACTGCTCTCTGTTGCCGTGAAAGGCGCGATGCCTTGGGCGGCTTCGGTAGTTCGGGGGCAGCATGTCCCGGTATCCGTACTTGAGACGCTGTGTGCGCAGCTTCTTACCATCGTACTGGCGAGCGAGGCGGACGATTCTGAGCCGCAGCAGTAAGGAGGCAGCTATGCAGAATTCGTTGTCGCCTGCGCGGTGGCCTTCCTTGGCACAGGACTTGGCGATTATGAATGCGCCGAGTTCTCCCATTACAGACCTTTCGCAGATTTTTTCTGCTTACGATATAGATGAGCCGACGCTTTGTCGGCTTTTGACTACTCCCAAATTTCAGGTCATGGTCAAGACGGCCATGCAGGACATGCGTGCGCTCGGCAACAAGGCGGCGCATGTTTATCGTTCGCAGACGCTCGCGCAAGCGCTTTCCGAGCATCTTTATACGCAAGCCATCAGCGGTGCGATAGAGGCGAAGGAAGCATTGAAACTTCTTGAACTTTTGCTGAAGTCGAGCGGGTTGATGAATGAAGGCAAGGAAGCCACGGTCAATGTGCAGACAAACGTTGGTGTGAATCTTCCCGTGCCGCAGGGCCTCAGTAATCCGAAGCTCGACCACCTCAAGGTAGTGGAGGGGGCCACGGATGTTTAACTATGTCATGTCCCCTACGGGGAAAGAATTCCACGAGTGCGACGCCAAAGTGAAGATGCTGTGCGGGCCTTTTGGTTCCGGCAAGTCCTGCTGTTGCGCTGTGGATGTTCTGACTTACGCCTGCGCGCAGGCTCCAGCGCCTGATGGCGTACGGTATTCACGGGCGGGCATCGTCCGTTCGACGTATCCGGAACTGCTCTCAACCACGCGGCGGTCGCTTGTTGAAGTCATGCCGCAGGGATACGGCGATATCAACATGGCCGGGTCGCCCATGATGGGCGTCTATCGGTTTCCTTTAGCTGACGGTACCACGGTCAATCTGGAGCTCCAGCTTCTCGCGTTGCGCACGCCGCAGGACGAGCCCCGCGTCCGGTCGTTGAACTGGACATTCGCATGGATTAACGAAGCGACGAGTATCTGCCCGGAAGTCATGTCGTTCGTCCTTGCTCGTGTCGGGCGTTTTCCTCCTGCGGATATGGGCGGCATCTCGTGGGGCGGCGTCATCATGGATTTCAATATGCCGGAATCGGGGTCGTGGCTTTATGAGTACATGAACAATCCGGAGGACAATTGGAAGCTTTTCCGGCAGCCTCCAGCCGCGTTCAAGATTTCCGATGAGAACGGAACTCGATACGAGATGAATCCGAACGCGGAGAATCTTCGTAATCTCGGTTCGAAGGAACCGGGCGATCCTGAAGACTTCCCGGCCGAGTCTCGTGGGATGCGGTATTACGACAACCAGATTCGGTCATGGCTCAAGCAGGGGCGGACGGACGTCGTCGATAATCTATATTGCATGTTGGACGTGCCCATCATTGATGGCAAGCCTGTCTATCCTGATTTTCGTACGGGCAAACATGTGGCGGACGTCGAGATACAGCCGCTGGCATTCCATAATGTCATCATCGGCATGGACCAGTCCGGCATTCATCCGGCCGCCGTCATCTTGCAGAATCAAAATGGCAAGTGGTGCGTGCTTGATGAACTTTATGCTGATGGTGAAGGGCTTGAGAATTTCCTCTATGGGATGCTTGTACCGCTTCTGCGCACCAAGTACTCGACCAATGAAGTCGTAGCGGCCATTGACCCGAGCAATACTCGTGATTCGTGGCAGGCGATCACGCCGAAGCGCAGGCTTGAGGAATTGGGTATTGTTGCGGTGACGGAGATATCGAACAGCCCCAAATTGCGTATTCAGGTCGTGGAGCATATGTTGAATGTAGATACCGGTGGGTTGCTTGTGAATCCGACATGCAAGCTGTTGGTTAAAGGCTTTCAACATGAATATCGTTATAGGAAGCTTCGGGCGTCCGGGTCGGCGGGAGAAGCTTATACGCCGTCGCCCGAGAAAAATGAGGTTTCCCACGTCCATGATGCTTTACAATACGCGGCTTTACTTATAAACCAAGGACAGAGGACTGATTCAAGGCAAGTGCAACGGCTATCTGAAAGTATTCAGAGCAAGCGTAGAGTCCTCAGCAAAATTCTTTAGGCGGCATCATGAGCGACGAAAGCAACGATAGCATCAAGTGGTTGCAAGAGATTGAAGATATTCCGGCCAAGGCTGAAGATCCGTTGGCGCGGGAAGTTTTGCGTCGTTTCAACGGTGCCGTCTCGTGGCAGTCCAGCGAACAGGTGAATGGTAAGAGCCTGCGCACGGTGCTCGAAGAGTGCTGGCAACAGCAGAATGGTGTGCTTTCCTGCGCGGACAAGGAAGTGGCTGCTACTTTGGGTGTCGATGCCGTTATCAACATGACGGCTTTGAAGACCGGCACGGCGATGGCGTATCTGCGTGATTCCCTTATTGGAGGGAGTTCCGAGCTGCCGTGGGTCATCCGGCCTACGCCGCGTCCGACGTTGTCTCCTGATGCGCAGGATGCGGTCCTTGATGAGCTCAAGCGTGAGTTCTTTTCCGGGCAGTATATGGACGGCCCGAGTATGATTGCAGGTATTCAGCAATTGAAGCGGATGCAGGCGCGCAAAGAGCAGGAAAAGGCCGAGAGATCGGCCACGGCCATGATGTACCTCATCGAGGACCAATGTGCCGAGGGTGGTTTCAATCGGGCGTTGAATGATTTTCTTCAGTATTTTACGGTTTATCCCTTCGCTGTTTTTACCGGGCCTTACATCGTACGGGCACCGAAGCTTATTTGGGGCAGACATAAGCCACGTATGAGCACGGAGGTCTTTCCCGCTTTTCGTGCGGTCAGTCCGTTCGATTTCTGCTATTCTCCTGATTCGCCTGACACGCAGCGCGGTTCCTGTGTTTTTACAAGGACGCTTTGGACGCGGCGCCAGCTTTTGGACGCGACCAAGCTTCCCTCATACATAACGAAGAACGTGCTGGATTTGTTGAAAGATTGCGACAGCAACGTCGACTTTAATCTCCAGTGGCTCAGTCGCGCTCCCGATTCCCCGCAGCGGAATCTTTCTCTGTGGAGTTCCAACGTTTCGCCCATCGAGGTACTCACGCATTACGGTGTACTCTCCGGACGGGAGTTGTCCAATTATGAACTGACCGGACTTGACGACGATGAGTTCTACAACTGCGAGATTGCGATGGCCGGGCATAAGGTCATCATGGTTAAGGTGAATCGGGACCCGAGAATGGACACTCGTCCCATTTACACCACAAGTTTTTACCGGACGAACGGCGACCGCATTGCCGGTGACGGTATTGCGCAGCGTCTACGGGATGTAGAGCGCGCTTATCAGGCCAGCCTGCGGTATCTTATGCGCAACGCGGCAAACGCTTCTGCACCGCTCTGTGAAGCTGATTACAACCGGCTTATCAAGCACATGTCCGAGGGTGATTTCGGCAATGTGGTGCCGGGCATGATGTATTTGGCCGATAGTGATGTGAGCAACCAGCAGCAGCCTGCGCTTCGATTTTTCAATATTCCTTCGAACATCCCCGCGTACATGCAGTTGATGGAGATGTTCATGCAGATCGGTGACCGGGTGACGAACATCCCGGCAGCACTGCATGGCGAAGCGGTGGGGTCTGGCGCGATGCGCACTTTCCGTGGGATGTCTATGTTGCAGGGGAACGCGACGAAGGCTTTCCACGCGGCTGTAAGTAATCTGACGACGGATGTGTTTGAACCGCTCGGCACGCTCCTGTATAATTACAATATGCTGTATTCACAGGACAAGGACGTCAAGGGCGATTCGCAGATTATCACGAAAGGCGCGGAAGGGCTTCTCCAGAAAGAGATGGAGAAGCAGAGCGCGATGGAGATATTGCAGCTTGTCGGTTCTGCCGGAGCTTCATTGAACGGAGTTATCAATGTTGCACCTGTGCTTGCATGGAGTTTGAAAAAGCTTTTGGGCAGTATGGGTGTGCCGGATGATGTCATTAGTGCGACTGGCACGCCGACGCCTTCCGGGGCTGGAGTAACTGGCGTTTCGGCGGGTCCTGACCCGAACCCTGCGCCGCCGTCTCCGGAAGGAGAAGGTGTTATGGCGGATGTGAATGGAGGTGAATCGTGATGCTGTGGGATACGCCGAAGCCACAGAAAGGAACGTGGTTCTATAAGTTCTGCGCGTTCTTCGTAGATCATATCAATTTCTGTGAAGGCTACTATTACGGCACCGAAATAGAAAAGCCTGAGAATATTGTCTATAACTGGCTGTATTCTCATTGGCTTTTTCCTTTCAAGCAAAACGGTTGCGTGTGCTGTAATGCGGTGCGCGGTGTGTTGTATGGAGCGGTAATCGGTTTCATTTTTGGGAGTTTCCTATGAGTGCTGTTCCTCTTTATGAAGCGACGAACGATACGGTTTTTTCCAGCGTTTTCGACGTCGCGCCGCGAAAGGTTTGTGTCCTTTTCGTAAGTGGTCTTGCCAAGCATAAGGTGCGGGTGGACCAGAAGGAAATCGTGTCGCCGCAGGCAGTCTGTATTCGACGTCTGATTTTCGACTACATACCGTTGCTGAAGCCTACGGCCTGTGATTGGGTTTTCCGTATGAGCGACGTACAGGAAAATAAAATCGTCGACCAAGTGGTGACGTCCATTCATTCGTGCTGGCAGTTGACACGGTGTAATAATCTCGGCATCATTGGGGTGCCGGGAAGCTATCGTATGGAATTGAATGACGTAACGGCCATCGGCAAGGTACAGGTCTACGCCGAGATGTTCGACGCTGATGCGTTCCCGCCGCACGTCAAGGACCTTTTCTTCTCCTAGGAGATTCCGATGAGCGATTCTTGTTGTTCTCTTGAATTTGCGAGAGGCGGCGTGATTGACGAGTCTTCCGTCACCAACTCACAAATTGTAAACTCTACCGTTCAGGCTTCGACGATTACCGCAAGTTCGATTGAGATGCTGGCCAGCATCGATGCGGCTTCCGCTGTCGTTATTGCGGAAGCACTTGCGAAGCTTTCTTCGGCGCAGCTCAAATCGTTGGCCGAGGCCATCCACAATGCGCATGGTGCTGTGTACGGTGCGGAGCCTGTGAGGTCTTCCAGTGGCGAAGAGCTGCCTACTACGGTGGTCGGCCAGCGCACTTTCCTGCTCGGTGAACCGGACGCTTGGGAGATGCGCAAGGACGGATTGTGTGCCCCGGTATTCCGTTCTAAAGCGTGAAGTGGGTAAGGAGTTTTCCTATGTCATCGAAAAAGAAGGAACCTGTTATGGAGAAGAAGTCTGAAGCGCCGAAAGACGCGCGTACGCAGGCTATCCTTTTCCAGCAGGATTTCGAGCGGCAGATGCGTGATACCCGACGGCGGATGAACCCCGCATCGGGGCATATCTACGAGTCCATGATGGGACTCAGATACAAAGGAGATGCGTAATGGCATGTGGTCGTTGTGGAAACAGCAATCGCGGTACCGGAGCGCCCACGGTGGTGACTTCTGGCAGGCCGGGCGGCAATACGCCGCGTCCGGGCGCTCCTACGGTGGTGACTTCCGGCAAGCCTACGGTGCATTCGCCGCTTCGTGATACCATCAGCGGATTGCGCTATGTACCCAACTCCGGGCGATAAGGATCGTGTAGACCGCCTGATGGCTGTGATGGCCGCATCGGGCGTTTACGACGAGTTGATGGAGTATTTTGACTCCATCGCGAAACACGAACAGGCACTAGCCGAGAAGACCGCATTGAACGCGCTTCTCCATACGGAGACCACGCCGCTTGCGCAGCGGCAGTTGGGGCGTGCGGCGGCTTGTCAGGATCTTGTGCAGTTCATGAAGAAGTTCAAACAATAGGAGCGAAAATGGATCAGCAGGCAGTCTCCAAGATTCCGGCGGCATTCAGAACTCCTCCATACAATCCCAACAAGGTGCGTATGCAGGAACTTGTCGAAGACACGAACGCGAATATTACCTCTTCCCCGGCACCTGACGCCGCGCCGATGCCGCAGACGGCCGCCACGCCTGTGGAACCGGTGCAGCAGCCCGTTTATCAGCCTGTGCAGCAACCGCCCGTTCAAGCAACTGTACAGCCTGCCCCTACGCCGTATGTGGACCCTCTGGTTCTCCAGCGGCTTGAAGAAGAACGCCGGGCGCTCGCGGAACGTAACGCGAAGCAGGAAGAGGCTATCCGCAGTCTGCTTGCCGAACAGGAGCAGATGCGTGCCAATCTGTCCAGCAAGGAAGTGGACGATGTGCTTAAGACCTTGCCGTTGGACGACCTACAGTCCATCGACAGGGAAGACGCCGAACGAATCGCAAAGGCTGTTCTGAGCGCTACGAAGACGAACCTCGTCGGACGGCTGGAGCAGGACCTCGAAGCGCAGCGCAGGCAGATTGCCGAGGAAGCGCAGCGCCGGGAATATGCGCTTTTGCAGCGCGATGTGGACGCGCGCAACAGGGAAATTACTCGGGTGCATCCCGACTTTTTCGAGTTGCAGAATACGCCTGCCTATCGCGAATTCATGAGCCAGCCGATTGCTCCTCATAGCAACATGACGCGAGATCAATTCGCAGCCGCCGAGTACAAGCGCGGGAACACTGCGTTTGTTATCGACCTGCTGACCCAATTGAAGCAGCAGACGGCTTCTCCCGAATCCGTCATGACTGTAGCTCCTATTCAGACTGCCAGCGGCGCGGCGGTCAATACCGAGGCGGACGCTCCCCAGTACACGCTCCGCGACTTGCTCGACCTGTTCCAGACCGGGCAGTTGACACATGACCAATACCGAGAACAAGTTGCGCGGCTCCGTGCCGCCGGACGCGCATAAGGAGTAAAACACATGGCAATTTTCCAGAGCGCGAGCGGTTTTAACGGGATGGAAGCGTCCCCGCTTGCTCGCGTCGAGTACAGCGACAAGATCATTTCCAAGGTTTATGAAGAGGACTGGCTGCCTCGCATCACCAACACCGAGCTCATCGCTCCTGTCATGGAATGTGCACAGAAAATCCAGATCATGCACGCTCCCGAAGTCGGCCCCATGCGCTCGTATCAGAAGAACCAGCAGCTTGTGCCGAATACCGTGGGCACTACGGCGCGTTGCCTGACCATCTGTAACGCCGCATATCAGGACATCAAGTTCGATATCACGGACGTCAAACAGGCGTGCGACCGTTGGCCGGCCTATGAGGAAAAACTCCTCGAATCCATGTACCAGTCCACGGTGACGACGTTGCGCCGTTTCGTTCTGGGCCGCATGATTGCGCAGGTATCTCCGAAGACTTCGCTGACCGGCGCAGGGCTGAACCATGACATCAACCTCGGCCAGCCCGGGGCTCCTGTGCATGTGACGCCGGAGAATCTTGTCATCCATCTCGGCAACCTTCAGCGTGCGCTTATCGAGCAGAACCGTTGGGACGACGGCGAGATGTTCATCATCGTGCCGCCCATCCTGCGCACCTATCTCGCCATGAGCCCGTATTCCAATGCCGACTGGTCGTGCAAATGCGGCAGTATCATTTCCGGTATGTGGGACCATGACCTCTTCGGCTTTACGCCTATCGAGTCCATCCATGTACCGGTACGTATGGACGCTTCCGGCGCTCTGAGCTTCTACATTCTTGCGGGCAGCAAGAAGGCCACGGCCTACGCTTCCAACATCATCGAATCCCGTCTCGTTACGACTGACCCCAACACCTTCGGCGTGCGGTACCAGTACCTCCTCGTCTGGGGCGCGGAAGTCATCTACGATGACGCCATCGCGATGGCATACTGGACCTTCGACCCCCTGACCAACTAAGGAGAAACCACAATGGCTGAAATTTTCATGTTCCGGGGCGGCACTCCCGATTTTAAAGCGTATCATTGCGAGGGCGATTACGCTCGCTATATGGAGCCTGTCGACGGCCCTCGCATGGATGCCACGCCTCCGTTCAATTCCCATGCGTGCGGCGCTTTCGGGCAGGGCTGGCTGAACCTGCATTACCCCCTCGTGCCGAACCTTTTCGATACCGATGCCCACAAATTCATGCAGGACATGCTGAAGGAAGTGAAGGGCGTCGGGGATCTGCTGCTTACGAACTGGGTTCCGACCCGTTCCTATGTGGACTCCATCTATTTCGAAGTGACCAAGACCGACTCTCTGCTAGACGGTGTGTACATCACGCCTGTGGCCGTGCGCGGTGCGTGGGATTTCACCGAGAACAAGATGAAGTATACCGAGATTGCCGAGCACGCCGCCGAGCTTCAGGCCGCAGGCATTACGCAGTTCCCGCTTGGCACCCCGAAAGAAGGTGATGTCATCTACGGCATGGCCAAGCTGAACTCCGACTTCACCAAGCTTCCGCCCACTTTCGGCCACAACATTGCCAAGCGCGATGCGAATACCGAGCAGCCCACGGGTCCCTACGACCCGGCTTTCGGTACCGTATTCCTTGCGTACAAGATTACCGCCGGGTCGACCGAAGCCATCAAGAACATCTGGAAGTCGAACATCGAAGTCTACATGTCCGCCAAGCTTGTGGCGTTTGACGGCTCTTCGCAGATCGGCTAAAGGAGGCGTATTATGGCAACGACTATCACGGGTCCCGTATCCAAGAATGCCGGGCCTCCGAGTCAGAAGTTCCCCATCAAGGAAAAGCTGTCTTTCCCTTCCGGACCCACCACACCGGCGAGCAACGGGTCCAACGCGCTGCGCGGCGCGATTATGCGGATGAAGGTTAATCCTTCCGGCGGCCCCACATCCAACATTGAAGGGGTGCTGACGAAGGCCCCCAAGAAGAAGTAAGCAAACCAAAGGAGCGTTGGTATGAGCAATTCCCCGGAACGTGTTTTCGATTTCGACGATGCGGAACATCGGAATCAGTATCTTCGGTCTCTCGGGGCCGAGAATATCCTGCCGCCGTTGCCTCGGTCGAAGTATGTGAAGATTAAGGCATCCGGTCGTATCCTGCCTTGGGACCAGCTGCTGGCGGAACAGCCCACGCTTGTGGAGTGCTGTGACGTGAACGGCAATACTGACCCTTCTGCATGGATGCCTGATGTCGAACCCGGGGAACTTTCGGACGAAGAGCAGCGGCTTCTCGTCCTGAAGGCGCAAGCACAACTTTTTGCCGACGCCGACAAGATGTCGGGCGGGTTCAACAGCGGCATTATGGATGAAGAGGTCAAACCTCAACCTGTGGAATATCAGGATGGGGCTGTCCCTCTTGCCGAGATTGCCAAGCTCAAGAACTCGCTCGACGCTTTAGCTGCCGCTTTGGAGTAGGTCATGGCCGTCATTGCCGATATCATCCGTGAAGTCTCTCTTGATCTGAACGATCAAGAACCGGGCCATGAGTATGTTCGATGGCCTTTCGTGCAGTTGCATTCGTATCTGCGCGAGGGGCTTATCGATGTTTCTTACCGGTTGAAGGACCTGTTCACATCGAGTGTCGTCATCGAAGTGGAATCGGGTGAGTATTGGCAGAAGGCGTGTACTTGCACCAAGGTGCTTCGTGTTGTTGGACTATCCACATCGCAAGGCCGCATCACGCGGCGTTTGCGGAGATATCTGGACACGGATGAATTCATATGGGTGGGGGCTCCCGAAGCCCCCTGCCCTGTGCAGCGGGGCAAGGATTATCTGCCGCATGGATATTCCATCAATGCGGAGGATCATTCGCGTTTCCGGCTTATCCCTCCGGTGCCGTATGGCGAGAAGCGGCATGTGGTTATAGAATGTTACCGGCAGCCAACAGGCAATGACAAGCATTCCAGTGTGCCGGACGAGATTGTTCCCATGTTGAAGCAATGGATGCTTTACCGCGCCATGATGGTGGATTCCGAGAACAATGCGGCCATCGTGTCCGTCGGCAAGCAGCATCAAGAAACGTACTTCCAGTTGCTCAAGCTCGCCCTTGCGGACCGGGAGGAAGAGGATAAGCAAAATGCTGATTTACGAACCCTACAAAAAGGTTCCTCTCAATGATTTCGTGAACGAGCTCCGGTTTGAATTTCCTAATGTACCGGACGATATTTTTTTCCATCATATCAGAAAGACGGCGAACACGGCGGCCCGGCAGGGGTCCTTGATTCGCCGTTTTGCTTTACTGCATCCCGAATCTTGTGTGACGCGATACAGGCTCGAGTCTCCTGACGGGGAAGAAATATGTGCTATCCTTGGCATCTACGAAGAGGATTGTTGTCATGGCGTACGTGGCGTCACACGAAGCTATGTACCGCCGGAACAGGGATGCCTGCGTGCGTGCGGACGGAAGGTGGCGTGGTATGACGACGTAGAGGAAGTGTTGCACATTGACCCGGGGCATTGCGGCAGCCAGTTCCGCATCGCACTCGCCGTAGCGCCAGACATGGCGGCATGTGAATTGCCGAAATCATTTTTCGACAGGCATTTTGAATTGTTGCTAACAGGTGCGAAATCCGGCATAATGCTCATGTCCGGCAGGCCGTGGTCGAATCTTCGTCTCGGTGCCGAGTATTATCAGACGTTTAAGCATATGCTCCGCGATGCCGCAGTCTCGGTGGCCAAGCACAAGATGCAAGGCGCAATCAAGATGAATTTCGGGAAGGGATTATGAGTGACGATGCCTATTGTGTTCCTCGGCATGTACCTACATGTGACCAAGTAATCGAGGCCGAACAGACCAAAGCACCGTGCCCGACATGGCGTTTCTGCCTTCCGTGGGGCGGGTCGCTTGCGCAGAACTCTGGCGGGTGCGTAGAGTACACGTCTCCTCGTCTTGTAGATATTCCCGAAGACGGCATCTACGATAAGATTATTATCGCTGACGGCTGTATCGTCGGAGTCGAGAAGGCGGGTATTCCGGTTTACCAAGCGTCTCCGTGTGCGCCTGTGCCGACGGATTGTGAAGGTGGGGATGGCGGCGGGATTAATCCGTCTCCGATGGGCTGCAATATTCTCCGTGTAGACGCCAATGGGCGGCCTTATGTGTGTGTCAGCATACAGGGCGAGAATGGTATCGACGTGTCCGGTACCGGCACGCCGGAAGACCCTATTATTATCACGGGCAATGGTGGCGGCGGTGGCGAGCGTGTGTACGTGCAGGCAGGCAATGACGGCATCAGTGTGACTGGTGACGGCCCTCGAGCCAATCCCTACCGTGTTTCGCATAAGGAATCGGCTGCGGGTATTCAGACGGCAATGGGGCTTTCCATTGATCGTTATGGCCACATCGTCGGGTACACGGATGACGGGAACAAGGGGCTTCAGGCTATTCTTCCCGGAGAAGGCATTAATGTCGAGAATGACCCACAGAAAGGCACAGCGACTGTGTCTCTGACTCCTGTGATAGGCATTACGCCGGGAGAACATCGGGTAGCCAACTGGGTCATTACAGTCGACGAGTACGGGCGTGTGACGTCCTTGCGCAAGGAATGGACCGTCACGCCCCATACATTCCGTGTGGACTGCGTGGATTATACGGTTAATCAGGATGGGCTTATCTCGAATATCCGCGACCTCCCGCCGGATGAGTGTTTGTCTGGCGGCTACACGGATTTGAAAGGCCATCTGGTCCGTTTCATTTCGGTCACAGACTGGAATGGCAGGACATATAATGGCTCGACGGGGCACAATGCTACGAACGTGGCGTCGTTCATAGGCTTCAGTTCTGATGGTACTACTTTGGAAAAGGAGTATGATAACATAGAATTGGGTCCTACAGAAGCGGACCAGTTCCAAGGTAAGGCCAATTACTATGACATCAACTTCACTATGGCGGAGTCTTCGGCTTTGTTCTTCCGTTTTTGGGGGTATGGTAGCTGGACTTCGACAGGAGATACAGATAGCCCGACCCCATTCCATATGTACACCCGATGGATTGCCGATTTGGATGGTGCGCGTATCGTCGATAGTAGAGAAGCGGTTCCGGGCACATGCGTCATGGTTCGGACCAAAGACGTCTATAGCGCGGGGGCGCATACATTACGTATTTACCCGCGCTTGCACACCCCTCAGGCCGCGCAGCTGGAAGAGCCCCAACTCGCTGTACCTACAGGGGTTGTTGAAATTATGACTACCGCCTTGCGAGGTTAAACTATGCGTGTAACCCTCAGCAATTTTTGCGGTATCATCCCGCGCTATTCACGACATAATCTTGGCGCGCTCAATGCTGAGATTGCGCATGATGTGAAGCTCCGCAATGGGCGGCTGGAAGCGTGGCGCGAAAAGTGCGTGTTCGAAAACAGTCAGACCAACAGCGCGTTGAAAACGGCGGGGACCTTTCATATCTACGGCTGCTGTCCTGTATACTGGCCGTCGCCGTCGGTTGTGTCTGTTGCCGAATTCGCGCCCGACTGGGGGAGGTTCTATGTGACCGGGCGTAGCGCCGATGCGGAAGTCGCTGTCGTAAACCGGAAGTGTCAAGCGGTATATCAGCTCCTTGGTGTCCCGGCTCCGACGACGCCGCCGGTGGCGACAGCAGCCGAGGAGTGTGATCGCCGTACGGACGCGCGCGCTTATTATTATACCTACGTAAATCAGTGGGGAGAGGAATCCGCCCCCTCTCCAGCCAGTAATATTGTTGTGGTCAGGGACGGCGTGTCGGTACAGGTTTCCGGCATTGCGTTGCCGCCGGAAGGGTATGGCATCATCGCAGCCAATCTGTATCGCGCGGCGACCGGTTTTCGTCAGGATGACGTGAAGACTCAAAAGCCTTTGACTGATTTCCTGTACGTCACGACGATTGAATTTCCCACAACGTCATTCACAGATACCGTGAAGATGATTGGGCTCGGGCCTGTATGCGAAACGCAGAAAGTCCGTATGCCGCCGAAGGGGTTGCAGAATATCGTCGCTATCGGCGGAGTGAACAGACTGGCCGGGACAGTGAAGAACCGGGTCCACCTCTCGGAAAATCATCAGCCGTACAACTGGCCTGTGAAGTATGACCTGACGCTCGACCACACCATCATCCATATGGGTGCACTTGACCAGCGGCTTTACGTTACGACTGATGCCGTCCCATATGTCATCGATGTTTCCAGTTGCGAAGATGCAAAGTGCACTCCGGTTATCGACGTTGATACGCCTCTTCCGGATATCAGTTGTGGGCATTCAAGCTCTGCCGTGATGACGCCGCATGGCTATGTCTACGTCTCTCCGCTCGGAGTGACACTTATTGACTCTTCGGCAAAGTGGCATATTTTGACGAAGAAGTGGTTCAGCGAAGACGATTGGGCGCTCATCAGGCCGGAGACTGTCCGCATGGCGTATTGGGAAGGGTTCCTTTTCATTGTCTCGGATACTGTGACGTTTCTTCTCGACATCAATGGGGACCCCTACGGCGATATGAAGGGGGCCGAATTGACGACGCTGTCCGATACGCCTATCGATCTCAAGACCAGCAGCAACGGGACGCTTTTCATGCTGGAAGATCAGACGCTGTACGTGTGGAATTCCGGGGACGAATTGCGGCCGTACCAATGGTTGAGTCGGGAATTGACGGGCGAGCACCATCAGCCGGGCATGGCTGCGGCAACGCCGCAGAGCGGTGCGGCTTTGGGGAATTTGTGGACGCCCACTTCAGCCAAGGTGCGCACAAAGGAAACGGAGTTCACGTTGGTGTCGTCTGTCGGTACCGAGGTGTACCGGCGTATGGTTGTGGGCGAGCGACCTTTCCGTCTGCCCCGTGCGGGGCGTCATCCGTGGTGGCGAGTGCAGTTCAAAGGTATAGAGCCCGTCGAGTTTGCGGACCTCGGCACGTCCTTTTTCACAGTCAACGCAGGAGAGTAGTTGTGAAATATTTCAATTTATCGGAGTTCGCCTGCAAATGCGGGCATTGCGGAGGCGGGGAAGAGCACATGTCGCTGGAGTTGCTGGAGCGTCTCGACCATGCACGGGAAGTGGCCGGTATTCCTTTTGTTATTTCGTCTGGTTTCCGTTGTGAAGTACACAATCGGGAAGTCGGAGGCGTACCCGGGTCGGCGCATACAAAAGGGTTGGCGGTAGACATCCGCTGCAATACTTCGCAGAACCGCTGGAAGATTTTGAAAGGGCTCTTCGCTGCCGGGTTTGAACGTATTGAACTTGCGCCCACATGGATTCATGCCGACGTGGATATCACGAAGCCTCGTCCGTCTGCCTTTTATCCGTCATAGGAGGCCACCATGTCGTTCTGGAGTGCGGTGCCATTCATCGGCACGCTATTAGATAAGATCGGCAAGTTTCTGCCTGACAAGCAAAAGCTTTCCGAGGCGCAGGCCAAGATAAACGAACAGGAAATTGCAGGAGCCCCCGCTTCCCGCCTGCGGCTCTGGCGAAGCTTTCTCGGATGGATACTCGCCCTGTGCTTCGTATGGGAAGTCCCTGTACGATTGCTCATTACTACCTACTTTCCCGATGTCAAATTGCCGCCGCCCATGCTGGATGAAGTCTCGCGTCTTCTTTTCATTATGCTTGGATGGGGAGGATAACATGGGCGAGGCAGCAAACAACGTATCGCCCCACGAATTTGAAATAGCACAGACTGTCGCGCGGCTGGAAGTAAAATTTGATATGCTGAGCGCCCAGATAGATTCTGTGGTAGACTCTCGGCTGGTGCAGCTTGAAGAGCGTATCACGAAAATGGAGCGACAGTCGCTCTATATGACCGGGTGGGTCGCTGGTGTCGCCTGTATGGTGTCGGCGCTAGTGACATGGTTCCAACGATACTTTTAAAGGAGTACATCATGCCGAAGCGAGCAGCCAAGAAAGGCAAGGCCCCGAATGATTTTCTGAAAAAGGGCAAGGATGAACAGCGGCCGCTGCCTTTCCAGAAGAAGGGCGATGACAAGAAAACCGGCAAAAAGAAGTAGAGTCTGCCATGCCACTGCCCACACCAAAGAAGGGAGAGACAAGACAGGCGTTCGTCGAGCGCTTCATGAAGTCGAATGCGGCCAAGGAATTTCCCACACAAAAACAGCGGCTCGCGGTAGCCTATCAACAATACCGCGGCAAAAAGAAATAAGCGAACCCCCGACAATCACGAAACGGATTGTCGGGGGTTTGTTGATGGCGGGGGCCATCTAGGAAGGTGGAGATAGGGTGGGTAAGAAAAATATAGTGCAGATGTGAATCGGTGTCAAATGGAAACCCTCCTCTTCCTTGACGGTCGAGGAGGGCTTGTGCTAGATAAAGGTTACTACACCAACTGATCTAGCGGGAGCGATGGTCCATGTTGCATTCAGCAATTTCAACCATACAGGAGTTCTTATGTCTAATTTTCTCCCAGTTGTCAAGCTCGAATTCATCAACGACAAGCAGGTTCCGGCGGTCACTTCGCAGCAGTTGGCCGAGGCATTTGGTAAACAACATGCCCATGTTATGCGAGATATTCGCGAGACTACTGCTAAATGTTCGAAATTGTTTAGCGCATCCAATTTTGGATTGGCTGAATATCTCGATGAACAGGGTAAATCCCGGCCAATGTACTTCATGACCAAAGACGGCTTCACGATGGTAGCTATGGCGTACACGACGCCCGAGGCCGTGCGGTTTAAGGAAGCCTACATTGCTGAGTTCAACCGGATGGAAGAAACGCTTCGTCAGACTGCTTCGCAGCAACTTTTCGACATCACCGGTATGACGGTCGCCATCTTCAATGCGGCAGGTATCGTCGGTAATCAGCAAGCGCTTGCGCTCGATAAGATCGTGTGAAAGAAGACCGGCGATTCTCCGCTTGAGCTTGCCGAGGTTCAACTTGAAGCGCCAACCAAGCGGCAGCTTCTCACGCCCACACAGCTTGGTGAGAAGTGCGACGGTATATCGGGGCGGCAGATGAACGACCTTCTCGCCAATATAGGCTTTCAGACGAAGGCTCCGAACGGTGGTTGGGAGCCTACTGAGAAAGGAATGCCTTACGCCGTAATGCTGGATGTGAACAAACGCCACTCAGATGGGACTCCTATTCGTCAGTTGAAATGGGATTCAAGCATCCTCGAAGCCTTGCGCAAATATCTTGGCGATGATACGAATGAATGACCCAAGAAGGAGGAATACACCATGATGCATTTTAAGAAGCGCAAGGGCTGCGGCAAGTAGCCCGGCCATACCCCGCCGCATGGCGGGGTTTTGTTTATGTACTTGCCATCCTTTGCGTGTTTCGATATGTTGCAGAGAAATAAAGGAGCGAGTTCATGGGCAAATGGACGATCGACATCTTGGAGCCCGACGACGACATCAATATCGCCGTCGACAATCTCGGAAACGAAATCGGCAAACTCTATGCCGAATCATGGCGAGAAGATAAAGAGCCGCACTATAAAAAGCCATTCAGCCTGAACGTCGCGGCGTTTGCGCAGATGTGGTATGCGAAGACGCTAAAGATTTTCATCGCCTACGACGAACGCCACGAACCCGTCGGCTACCTGATTGGTATGGTTTTCCGTCCGCTGCCTTACGAGGCGTCCGTCTTCAAGGTTGAAGACTGGTACACCCGGGGAGATACTCGGCTTGAGGAAGCGCTTTTCGCTCATGCGGCCCAAGCCATCCGCTATATCGGATGCGACGAGCTTTGGGTGGCCGACGATGCCGGGGACCGGATTCCGCCCGTGCCGGTCGCATGGGTCGAAGAAAACAAATTCACTCTGCGTCGTTACAAGAAGAAGTAAGCTATGGTCTACGCCAGTGATACCGAATGCAATGCAGAACACGGGTCGAACGACCGAGAACATTCAATCTTTGCCGACCTCATTACGGTAGCAGCTGTCGCCGCAGCCGCCTACAATACGAAGAAAGCCATCGACATAGCCGAAGCCGAATGGAAGATGGCAAAAAAGTATTGGAAGATTGCAAAGAACTGGCTTGACTATTACAACGATTTTTACGCTCCGGTAGAAGACCAAGAACTTGAAGAAGCGATGGCTCTGACGGAGCCGGAACCCGAATATGAAGCGGCCAGAGGCCGGGCGCGAATCATTGCCATGATGCAGTTTCGCGGTGCCGTAGACCGGGCGGTACGCTGTACGTCTCGATACTGTACAGGTTTGCGCAACGATATGGTGGCGGAACTCGTCGCGGCAAATGCAAGCGCCGTGGCCTTGGCTGACGGGCTTGGCTATCGGAATGAGCGGGCGTATATCGAAGCCAGAGACGACGAACGGTTCCAGCGGCAGTTCGCCACTGCAAAACGGGGGCGGAACATGATTGCCGACAATGTTTCGCTTGCGAAGGCCACGGCGGGCATTTACGGAGACTTGTGGGACCAGACATGGAAGGGGCTTGAAGGGGCCGGAACTTACCTTGGGTACATGCAGAACCGCAATCCTACCGCCTATCCGACTACATACGTCCAGCAGCGGGAACAGGCGTATGCCAAGGCACACGGACAGATGAGCATGAATTCCATGCCCCCGAATTCCGGCCCCCAGATGCCGATTGGAGGAGTTGACTGATGGCGCAATGCACCTGTGCCGACCCGACTGCCGTAGCCAATGCCATCAAGCAGCACGCCAGCAAGACCGAAGATGTCAACAAGACGCTCTATGGTTCCGGTCATGGCGGCAAAGACGGCGTTATCGACAGTATTCGTTTCTGCCATTGGGCCGCGCCCGAGTGGGGAGCCAAGGGCGAAAGTGCATGGAATAAGCTTTTCACGGTGGCGCAATTGGCCGTTGCCGTCGCAAACGCGCTTGCGCAGCAGGAGATTGCCGACAAGAAGCAGGACCTTGCCGAGTCCTATTATCAGATGGCCGAGGACAAGTGGAACCGCTTCAAGAACAAATACATGCCGCTTGAGAAAAAGCTGCTGAACGAAGTCTCCACCGAGCCCGTCAAGACGCTCGATTGCGTTGACGACAGGCGGCGGGCCGAAGCGAGCGTGAATCCCGCCTACACGCAGATGCAGAATTATTTGAGGCAGCTCAGGCAAAAGCTACAGCTTTGCCCGGACGATACGCTTGTCCCTTATCTGGAGACGAAGCAAGCGGTATCGCTTGTTGATACGGTCAATTACAATATGCAGGATGACCAGTGGTTCGTCGACTACAGTAACGACAAGCGTTGGAACCGCCGCAGCAATATCCTGAACCTCGGCCGCAATCTGACCTCCGAGGCGTTGAAGTACGGCGATGTGGCTCGTAACTTGTACAATCAGGTGGGCCAGCAAATCGATCAAGCGGCGAACAGCCTCATGTCCACCCTCGGTTACTATGGGGCTCGTAACGACACGTTTTACCCGACGACGTTCCTCGGCTCGAGCGGGCGCAATGATGGGGGCTTCATCGTCTCCGCGTCGCCGGGATTCAGTGGAGCGACCGGGGCGCTCGACGCGACAGGAGCATAACGTATGGCCTTTAATTTTTTTGGCGCATTAGGTGCGTTCAGCCGTGCCCTGCCGGGTTATGTACAGGGCGAGCGGATGGCGGTGCAGGACAACTGGAATGACCTGAACCAGTACAACAAGGTGCAGTCCGGCCAGATTCAGAACGCATGGGACGAAGCCGTATTCAACCCTCGCCTCACACGAGAGTACGACCAAGCAGCGATGTCGAATATTGGTGTCGCGGACAGCACGCAGAACTACTTTCTGAATTCCCTCAATCGAGGCCGTGCCTATCGTCAGTCGTACCGTGACGCGGGATGGGACGATGTACTTGGTGACATGAACAACATGGCGCGTCTGGGCTCGGCATACCGTACGAGCGAGCGCGCCCTTTTCCCGCAGGATTACGGATTTGGCGGTGCCGACATGGGGTCGCTCGCGCAGCTTTCTCGGCTTTACGGCGCGCAGAACCAGAATCCGTACCAGTCCACAATGAACATCCCAAGCGTGATGTACTAGGAGAAACCCATGCCAAGATACGTCATCCCCACACAGTCCGGGGGGTATATCGGCGTCGATGGTCCCGTGCCGTACGACGATACGCAGGCGAGATTCGACGCGCTGGCCGACAGTATTGCCGCACAGAGCCGCCGCCCGGTACCCATGACTATCCAGAATATGCCCGTGCCGCGCGCCAACGCACCTATGGGTCCCAACGCCGGGCCGCAGATGCCCGTGCGACTCCCTGTGGCTATTCAGAATCAGCCGCCGTCGCTCATGCGCGAAGCGCGCCCCGGCATTCAGAATTACTGGAACGCGCCCGGAGCCTACGAAGCCCAAGAACGCTACGGCATTCCGCCCGTGCTTATGCAGCGGTCGCCCTATGCTACGGCCGGTTATATGGCGGGGCCTGACGGATCGGTGAATCCGCTTGTGGGATACCCGTCCATCTACCCGCATGTTCTGAACGGTACACCGCAGAATTATGCGGCACCTGCGATGGCCAACGCATGGAGCGTTCTCGGGCCGTGGCTGGCTCCTCCGGCGCAGAACGGCATGGCGCAGGAACTTTTGCGTGCCATGACGCAGCGGACTCCCCGCCGCGCGGCGGGCGGAACCGGCGGAGGCGGCACGCAAAGAACGACCCCCGCACAGAAAACGGCGGCTCCTCAACAGCAGCCGGATACGCCGAATCCCCCTATGGGTCCCAACGCCGGGCCACAGCGTCCGCCCGTGACAGCTCCAGCTGAAGTGAGAGGGGTGTATAACCCGACACCCATCAATACGCCGCAGTACACTCAGGGCGAGGTATTTGAAGCGGCCATCAATCAGGCCGCGCCCGACAGCATTATCCGCGACCTCGGCCAGTTTGATTACGATGATTATTTTGTCGTGCCGGGTGGAGATGCTTCCGTGGGCGACACGGGCACCTACGCCGACCCCTACGCCCCCGGTGCTGAATCGCGTGAATGGTATCTTCTGCATGGCGGAAATCCTGACAATGTGGGCAGGCTCGGTATGAGTCCGTTGGCGCAGGAGGTCATCGAATATACTCCGCCCCCGGCGGCCACGGCACCGGAAGTTCGTGGGACATACAACCCGACTCCGCAGTTGTATGGGGAGCTCGGCAATGCCGCACGCAGCGCATTGACGAACGAGTACCGTGGTGCATACAATCCCGAGGTGCGTGGTCCGGTGCATCCGAGCATCCTTTCTTCGAGGTAAGCTATGGCCAATGACCTGATGGAAATGATTCAGGCGGCGGAAGCTTCTTCCGGTCCGGACCCTGAAATCGCAATGGATACGGAGTTCCAGCAGCAGCAATACCTTATCGAGAGCGCACTGCGTGCGCTTGGCGAGATGCAGCGGCCGCAGCCGGGGAACGCGAACACTATCTTCGATGAGCAGTTCCGCACGCTCATTGACCTCGTACCGATGGAGTAACATATGGCTTTGCCAAATCCGGGCGGGCTGTCCGGCGCGATCAAACTCTTGCCGGACTTCACGCAGCAACAGAACCAGTCGCTGGCCGACGTGACCAAGGTCGTGCTGGCACAGGACCAGCAGGCGTTGAACGAAGCCAAGTTTGGATTGCAACAGGCGAAGCTCGCAGCCGGAGGCGGCACCGGTGGTCCGCGTGCAGGCGGCAAAGGTGGGGCATGGACGGCGGTAGCGGACCCTGCATCCCCCGAAGGTTATCGGTTCGTCTGGGTCCCCGGTTCGACGGAGAAGGAACGTTCCCGCAATCAGGGTGTCATGGAATCCGCCGCCTACAGTTCGCTTTTGCAGAACGACAGGGACGTGCGGGAAAAGCTTGCCGGGCTGTCGGGCAAATCCATCGACTATCAGGCTAAAGTTCTTGACGATATCCGCAAGAACGATATCCCGCGACTCGTCGGCACCGATGACCAGAAGGCACTGAAAGCCATCGAAGAAAGCCTGAGGCCCTATACGCAGCGAGTAAAGGAAGGCCGCAAGGCCATCGATTCTACAGGCTTTTGGGAAACTGTGTGGGATGCCGCGCGCATGGGCGGCAACAAGCTCGTTACCGGCATCTCACAGATGGGCGAAGACGCCGAAACGAAGCGCAAGCTCAATGCCGAGCTTCAGGCGGACCTTGAAAACATCCGGCGCGAGAACCCCTACCTGCAAGAACAGATGCTCCGAGAGCAGGAAGGGCAGGGATTCTGGCAGCGTTCGGACGGTATCGGCGGGCTCGTGACCAACGCGGGCGTCGAACTTGCCAGTGACCCGACGGCTCCGGTGGCGATGGGGGCTGCGGCGGCTG
>OGRF01000500.1_pt1 | contig 33375 bp, 39 predicted proteins | sample 1553381 | NCBI WGS metagenome assembly OGRF01 (sample SAMEA2580060, study PRJEB22360) | human gut metagenome | biome: human gut; feature: human-associated habitat; material: faeces | place: Denmark | collected 2008/2010
GCTTAAAGTTGAACTTCAGAAGCAAAAGGATGCAGGTAAGCAATTTCTATCCGATCAGGAAATAGACTGCTTGATTGATAGCATATTGAAAGAACTTAAAAACGAATAACTATGGGATTTACAACAGCAGCGTTTATTAGGCGCAATACACCGGAGCTTAGGAAGAAGTTGGAGGAGTTGGGATATAAAAAGTATGGAAACCCTTTTCAAATAACTGATGATAGCAAATTAATTACAACTATTGACGGTGAATATGTTCCTTATAATGTACCACTAGACGATAGTTTTATTGATTGCGGAACTAACGAGAATCTTTTCTTGGCAATAGCTGCTTTGAGGGATGATACTGATGATTCACAATGGTTTGTATATCCTCCTGAAAATAGTTGGTTTATATGCGTTGACGATGACATTAATTATGCACGAGAAAATATTAGAGAGAGTGTACAGGCAGCATGGTTTCATTGTAGTCATAAGGCTACCGTAGAAGAGCTAATAGAACACTTTAAAGAAAAGGAGGAATAAAATGGATCGTGCAATAAAATTCAGAGGTAAAAACTTATACAGCGAAGACTGGTTGTATGGCTCCCTCGTTAAGATTGAAAAGGACAGATATGCTGTCATTCCCCCCTTAAATAATATTGAAATAGGAAAAAGCATCGGCATGTATGAGGTTTATCCCGAAACCGTAGGTCAGTTCACCGGTTTATTCGACAAGGACGGAAAGGAAATTTACGAAGGGGATATTCTTCACACTATTACATTTGGTTTTAATCCAGAAGAATATACAGCTATTATCCTATATCGTAATTGTAGTTTTCAACTTTCTAATGGTCGAAATTTATTCTATTTCGGGCAATCTGATCTTACAAAAATGGATGATACTATCGTGATTGGAAACATTTATGATAACCCGGAATTAATCAAGGAGGAATAATCATGCCAATAAGCGAAGTATACAATATGGATTGCATGGAATACATGAAAGGTATTCCAGATAAGTTTTTTGATTTAGCGGTAGTTGATCCGCCTTATGGGATTGATGCTGCATTTACTCCATGTTCTCGTATATCAAAATATGGTCAAACAATAACTGCAAATGATAATAAACCTAGCAAAGAGTATTTTGATGAATTGTTTAGAGTAAGTAATAATCAGATAATATTTGGCTATAACCATTTGTCTGATATGCTTCCTAAATGTAAGGAGTTTATATTCTGGTACAAACATCAGCCTGTAGTATCTTATGCCGATGGTGAACTTGCATGGACATCATTTCAGAAGTCTGCAAAATGTTTTGATTTCCCATATTTTGGAAATATTAATGCAGAAAAAAACAGGATGCATCCTATGCAAAAACCGATAAAACTTTATTCTTGGATATTTAAAAATTACGCAAAATCTGGATGTAAAATTCTTGACACTCATTTGGGAAGTGGTAGTAGTCGCATAGCTGCCTATAAAATGGGTTTTGATTTCTACGCTACTGAAATAGATAAAGACTATTTTGAAGCACAGGAAGAACGATTCCGTTATGAATGTCATGGAGAGATAAAAACGGGAAAAGGGACATTAGTACAAACAAGCCTGTTTGGCGTATAGATTTAGTGTTATGAACCAAGCAGACAGCAACCTACTGGCGGAATGTATGAAGGAAGCTGGTAGGTTACTGAAATAGTTACTTCAATAGTTTTGTGTGCTACTATAAGCCCTATTAGGGCTTTATTCGGTATTTTTAGTTTGTGAAATGGATAAAATTAAGAAAAGATGTGTGCTGCACCTAAAGGAAACCAATTTTGGAAGTTAAGAAGTAAACATGGACGTGACAAGTTGTTTGCTACTCCTGATTTATTGTGGGAAGCGGCTTGTGAATATTTCGCTTATTGTGATAAGCACCCTTGGAAAGTTGTAAAAGATAAAACAAAGGGTAAAAATAAAGAAAAGGAGGAATCTCCTACTCAATGCCCCTATACTCTAACAGGATTATGCTCCTATTTAGATGTTAGTGAGGAATATTGGAGAGAATTTAAGAAAGCTGGACATGAAGATTTTTTTGGGGTCATTACACGTGTAGAAAACATAATCAAGTCTCAACAGCTAGAAGGTGCTATTGTCGGAGCGTTTAATGCTAATATTGTCTCTCGCATTAATGGATTGGCGGACAAGCAAGAAATAGATCATACTAATGCAGGCAAAGAGTTTAAGGGATTCAACTTTTTACCATATACTCCTGAAGTAGGCTAAGAAAAATGATTGATAGTAAAGTCAACATAAAGCAAAGGTTAGCGTACAATTATCTTCGTGATAATGAAACGAAATTTTTGTTGTATGGTGGAGCCGGTGGAGGTGGTAAGTCTTGGCTGGGCTGTGAATGGTTAATGCAATGCGCTTATTACTTACCCGGCACACGTTGGTTTGCGGGAAGAAATAATTTAAAAGATAGCCGCCAATCAATTACTGTCACATTTGATAAAGTTGCAAAGTGGCATGGCTTCACATCATTTACCAATACGGATGATGGAATATCATTTTATAATGGTTCAGAAATAATCTTCCTTGATCTGACATATTATCCGGTTAAAGATCCAATGTACGAAAGATTAGGATCTAAAGAGTTTACTGGAGGTTGGATAGAAGAGGCTGGGCAAGTTCATTACCTCGCTTTTGAAGTCCTTAAAACTCGCATAGGGAGACATTTAAATGATGTTTATAATATACAGGGGAAAATATTAATAACATGTAATCCTAAAAAGAATTGGCTTTATAGAGACTTTTATAAACCATGGAAAGAAGAAAAATTATATTCTCCTTATGCTTTCATCCCCGCATTAGTTCAGGATAATCCATACGCAACAGATGATTATCTTGAATCTTTACGGAACACAAAAGACAAAGTAACAAAAGAGCGTTTGCTTTATGGAAACTGGGAATATGATAGTGATCCAGCCGTACTATGCGAATACGATGCTATATGCGACTTATTTGTAAACGACCATGTTAAAGCCGTCGGCATCTCTTCCGCTTCTGCTGACCTTGCAATGAAGGGGCGTGATAGATTTGTGGCCGGGCATTGGATCGGAAATGTTTGTACTATCCGAATAGATAAAGATTTCAGTCCAGGAAAGATGATTGAGACCGATCTAAAAAATATGATGATAGAGTGCAAAATTCCTCGTAGTATGACGATTGTAGACTCTGACGGATTAGGAGCCTACCTAGAAAGTTACTTGACAGGAATCAAAGAGTTTCACGGAGGTAGTAGGCCAATAAACCCAGAATATGATAATCTTAAATCAGAATGCGCTTTTAAGCTTGCAGAATTGATTAATTCTCGGAGTTTAAGGGTTGTGTGTTCCGAACATCAAAAAGAGCATATAACGGAAGAATTAGGCGTATTAAAACAGGATCATATAGACGCTGATACTAGAAAGAAGGGTATTATCAGCAAAGATAAAATGAAGGAGATATTAGGTCGTTCTCCTGATTATTTGGATATGTTGATAATGGCAATGTTTTTTCGAATTAAACCTATACCACAAAGACCAAAAGCAAAATTAGGACAGATATGACAGTAAAAGAATTTTTAATAAAGAGCGATGTTTGCCGGGATCAGGAAGAATTGAGAAAGCAGATAGAGGAACTTCCGAAGCCGGAATTTATCGGGAATAAGCGCACTCCTTCCGATTTGAATGATATAACCATGGGGCAGCTGATAACGCTTCAATCTATGGGAGATTCTAAAGACGTTGCGTTGATTCCTTGTAAGACTATCCTTGGTATGAAAGAGAAAGAGATTTTGAAATCAAAGGCAGAGTTAGTTCTTGGTTTCTCAATGTGGGTGATAACGGAAGTAGAGTATATCAGTAAGTTATTTGCTTCTACAAGTATTGAGTTAACTCCTATTCAAAAAAAAGCCGGGTATGGGGATTTAAGATTTGGTGCTTTTGGAATTATCCATCGATATGCTCAAATGATGGGTATAAGCAATCATGATGATGTAGAGGATGTCCCATGGATAAGAATTTATAAATGTTTTGATATGGAGAAAAAAATAGCGCTATGCAAAATAAAGGAGAGTAAAATTATAGAATATGAGAGTAAATTAAAAGCAAAACGATAGTATGACAACAGTAGAGCAAAAGATAAAAAGCGTAGTTGATAAGATGGAGGGATTGACCTATGTCTTTGATAATTGGCAAACCGCCAATTTGAGGTTAGATAAGCTTCCTTTTCCAGCAGTGGTAAATGTACTCCCTGTTTCCGGACGCTTTAATCTGAACAAAAATCAATTAAAAGATTATCCAAATTGCTTGATTGCTTTCATGGATAAGATAGATTTTGATTTTGACGGAACAGAAGCAGATCAGAAAGTAGAGCTTTGCAAAAGCTATGCTAAGGAGTTTATACTTCGTTTGAATGAAAGTGGATTATTTGAGTACATAGAAGGAGATATCTACTATTCTACTACCTATGACGGGTTGGATTCTAATGTGGCTATTGTTGCAATAGAACTGCAGTTGAAGGAAAGACAAGGACTTTTGCTTTGTTACGGTAAGGCTATAGGTGAAATATTCAAAAAGATAAGGGATTCTCTTTATGGCAGGGAAGGATGAAGCATTAGGAATTATAAAATATGAGTTAACCGATCTCCGCCAAAGGATAATCGACAATCATATAAGAGCGAGGCAAAAAGCTAGCGGAAAAACTATTGCAAGCTTACGGGTTGAAATAACAGAAAACAGCGGTATTCTTTGGGGAAGGAAAGCTTTTGGGACCTTAGAAACCGGAAGAAGGCCGGGAAGAGTTCCTAAAGGATTCTATAAAATAATCCTTGACTGGATAGAGGCTAAAGGGATAAGGGTAGAGAAACCTAAAACTTTCGCTTATTTCATTGCGAGAAAGATTGCAAGAGAGGGCACGCAACTTTATAGAGACGGAGGTAGAGATGATATTTACTCAAAAGAAATTGAACGCACAATTCAGTCTGTCATGGAGAAAGTTTTCGGCATATTCGAAAGAGATATTAAACATATAAATTTAAATAGCAATGAGAACAGAGGAGTTTAATGGACATACGATAACATATCCGGACGAAACTTGTTTTGCTTTTAATCCGCAAATTATAACGATAGATAATTTGACCGGTTCTGTTATATTTTATGTTGGAGACTATTCAGACATGAGGGAGCCTATATCAGGCAAAGTATCTATCGACATTTCAGAATATCTAAGATCGCTACTTAGATTTGATTACACAACTATACCTAACTCAAAAAGCATTCATATTCAAATTGATATTGATGGTCCGACATTTGAATTTTATATAAATGTGATTTGGGGAGCTATGAATATAGGGGAGGTATTTAACCCTTCAAGGACGGTTACTATGTTTAGAAACTTCCCTTCTACTATTTCCATTTACAGCAATGGAGAAATAAATGTAAGATATGATGCGGAAGAATATACCTCTGTTGAAGTTGAAAAAACAGGGTTATTACACAAAGATTTCTCCGAATTATTCAAGGAGGCAAAGGAATTCGGCATGATTAAGATACTTAATACCCCAAAGGCTCCCAGCACATTTCAATATACTTTCGATCGGACGTTTAACCCTCTTCCTGATGATGCTGTTCTTATCAAGGTTCTATTTAATGATTGCACTAAAGGAATATATCTACGTTGGTTGGATCGTCACGGATTCCTTCAGTATTGGCTTTTCCAAGAGGGGGACTTGACCGGACAATCTTCCAATGAAGGGGAGCAATTAAACGTTGATTATAGCAATATAAAATACGTTTACAATGGAATGAGCCGTTATCAAGGCAAAACATATCAAACGACACGAAAGGCTTGTGCTACGCTCGTAGAACGAGAAACATTCAATATGTTATCTTCTATTCATTCTTCTCCTATTGTTGATATGTATATTGATGGAAACTGGATACCGGTTAATATTGTAGCCGGTTCATTCACTGATAATGGAGCAGACCTTCAAGACTTTGAAATTCAAATAACTATGCCGGAAACTATTACACAGATGCTATGACAAGAGACGAATTATATATTAACGGTGATAAGGTCGATGTAGGAGATACTGATATTAGCCTGAATTATAAAAGCAATCTACTCACTGATATTAGTAAGATCGTGAGTAATAACAGTTATACGATAAAACTTCCTAAAACAGCAAAGAATCTGGCTTTGATTGAGTGCGCACATCTTCCCAGTTCAACTACTAAATTCCCATATCTTAAGCATGTAGGGAATGTTTTACGGAATGGAATAATAATTGTGAAAGATGCGAATGTTGTTTTGTTATCTGTGTCTGAATATATCGAAACCGCTTTGTCCTGGGGAAATGTAACTAATTTTGCGGAAATAGTAAGTAGTGATAAGAAATTAACAGATTTGGAATATGGCACAGAAGAGGGAACAGATTGGGTAGTATGGAACAATAAAGGAAGTAATTCCGCACAATTTCCCTTGATTAATTACGGATTTAATTCCGGTGATTCGAATGTGTGGTATCATCCGGCAATTACTGTCAAATGGATCTTAGAAAAGATTCAAGAAGAAAGCGGAGTAACGTTTAATTTCCCTTCTGATAAAAAGACTTTTATAGATAAAATGATTGTTCCTCTTCTAACGAGGAATGATTCACAAAAGATAAACGATGCTTTCCCATCTTCTTTGCAAATGGTTGGATATGTGATAGTAGAAAGCACTTTTTCTTATCTAAAGTTAAACTATATAGGAGATAGTACCCAACAGTATGCAAGTGTTGGTGGTCCTTATGGAGATAGATTGTATACCAAATATCCTATCACATTGAAAGTTAAAGGAACTATTGAAATGTTGGTTCAATACAATTCTGGGATGGACGTAAATAACCAGTATTTGAATTTGAGAGTGTCACAGTCTGATTCTTCTGGTAATATATCTAGCGTATCTACTATAGAAAGAAAAAACTATGCTGCATATATTGAGGCTCCTAACGTTAGATTACTTTTCAATTTTGACGATCTAGTATCTATTGAATCTGACGAATTTATGCATTTTACTATAAAAGCCATTGCTACAGGAGCAAGTAGTAGCGTATTGTCTTTAACGGTGTATGATCGTAATGAAATATCTTTTGGTGAGAAATTCCCCTTAGTTCCCAATCTTCCGGACATCAAGCAAATAGACTTCATTAAAGCCGTTGCCTCAATGGTCGGTTTGTTTGCCTTACCGGATGGCGAAAACGGGATCAAGTTTATTCCCTTCGATAATCTGTCTGCAAACAAATCTAAATCTGTAGACTGGACGAATCGTGTGATAATGGCTTATAATAGCGTAACGCCAAGAAACTTACAGTACACCCTTGATAACATTGCTCAAAACAACTGGTTCCGGTATAAAGAAGATGATAATGTCATGGGAAACTATGACGGAAATATCCAGGTTGATGATGCTACGATAGAGTACGAACGTGATGCTATCACTTTGCCTTTCTCCGCCTGCAGTACAAAAGGAGACGTTGCTTATATTCCTTTGTATTCCTACAACGATAACGGAGAACTACAGTATAATAAAGCCAATCCTCGGATATTACTTCTTGATGGCACGAAAGGAATATTCAAGGGGCTAGAATGGACTACCTTAATTGCAAATAACTATCAGACGTACAAAGGACTAATCAATAATGCAAAGGTAGTGACCGAGTATATCCGTCTTAACAGTATCGAGTTACGAGACTTAGAGATGGATATACCGGTTTATTTGGCTCAATATGGTTGTTATCTGGCTATCATAGAGATAAAGACCAAAGAAAACGATATATGCGAGTGTAAACTTTTAAAATTGTAATACTATGGCAGAAGATGCAGTAGAAAAAGTATTAGAGATAAAAGTCCGATATGATGATGCGATCCGGAAGATTGCAGAATATCGGAAGCAACTTGATGTTTTAAAGCAGGTTGAGAAAACATTAACGGAAGATGTAAAGAAAGGAAGAATCAGTCGTGATGCTTATAATATAAAGCTTACTGAAACCAAAATTGCATCACAAGAATACACAGAGGCTATTCGTGTACTCAATAAAGAGATACAGAATAACCGAAAGATTGAGCAGGAACAAGAAGGAAGCCTGAAACAACTTCGTGCTCAACTATCTAACCTCACAGCCGAGTATGATAGTCTTTCGGAAGCGGAAAGAAATGCCGCCAAAGGTCAAGAATTAAAGAATAGTATAAACAATATTACAGATTCTATAAAAGGAGCTGAAGAAGAAACACAAAGATTTTATAGAAGTGTTGGAAGTTATGAAGAGGCTATCAAAAATGCGGTATCTTCCAATGTTCCTTTTATAGGGCAACTAATACAAATGCAAGAAGGAGCAGGAGGATTGAAAGGAGCATTTAATGCAGGAACAGTAGCAGTTAAGGCTTTTTCTAAGCAATTACTCGTTTTGTTGGCTAATCCTATTGTAGCAATCCTATCTGCTATAGCTCTAGCTGTTATGGCGGTAGCAAAGGCTATTAATTCAAGCGAGGAAGCATCTAATAGATGGAGTATTATCATCGCTCCATTAAAAAGGGCTTTGGATGGACTTCTAAGCGTTATTCAGTTTGTTGCAGGAGCAATCTTATCTGTAGTAGAAGCTGGTGCAAAGCTGAATGACTGGATTTATACCCAACTTGAAAAATTGCCGGTATTGGGGAAATTGTATAAGCAGTATAATGATGCGAATAGAGAGGCTATAGAGTTAGCGAAAGAAGAAATTGCCATAAGGCAACAATCCAGAAAGGATGAAGTACAGAACGCTAAAGACCAATTAGAAGTTGCCAAGTTGAGACAACAGGCCAAGGATAAAGAAAAATTCACAGCAGAGGAACGACTGAAATTTGTGGAACAGGCTAATAAATTGGAAGAAGAGCAATCGAAAAGAAATGTTGAATTGGCGACAAGAGAATATGAATTATTGAAGAAGCGTTCTGAATGGGCTGAAAACGATGCCGAAACGAATGACAAATTGGCTAAATTGGAAGCTGCCAAATTTAATGCAGAGAAAGAGTACTATGCTAAAACAATGGAATTATTGGAGCAGACCAATACTATAAAATCAGAAATTGCAGCAGAAGATAAAGCTAGGGCTGAAGAAGCAAAAAAACAAGCAGAAGAATATGCCCGTATTGTAAAAGAGCAAAAAGATAAAGAGATAGAAGCCATCCGGCAAGCAGAAGATGCTATGTTGTCCTTGGTCGAAGATGGAGCAGATAAGCAGCGTCATCAAATAAATCTCTCATATTCCCGTGAGATTGAGGATTTAAAGAAGAAACTTAAAGAGGAGCAAAATCTTACTGCTAAAGCTAGAGACGCCATACTTACCACAATTAAGGTTAAAGAGAAAGAACGTGAAATAGAACTGCAGAAGTTGGCAGATGAACAGATAACCAAGGAGATTGAAAACCGTCAAAAACTTATCTCTTTACAATTAGAATCTGTAAAAGAGGGGAGCGAGCAGGAATATCAATTAAAAATGAATCAACTCCTGGCACAGCAAGAGTTGGAGCTTTCAAATACGGAACTTACCGAGCAGATGAAAATTGCCATACGTGCAAAATATGATAAGCAGTTGGAAGAGTTAATTAATACTCGAAACGCCAATATTGCTAAACAAGAGCAGGAGGCAATAAGGCTTCGCTTTGAAACAGAAATCGCAGAATTACATGGAAATGAAGAAGAAATTCTCCGTGTTAAAGTTGAGCAAAGAAAAGCTGAATTAGACGCTATCCAACAAATGGAAGGTGAAAGTATCGAAGCATTTAATCTGCGTAAATTAGAGGCTGAAAATGCATACATTGATGCAAAGCAAGAATTAACAGATAAGGAGATTGCTATAGAGCAGGCCAAATATGATGCAGTTGCCCAAATTACTGGAGGGCTTATATCTCTGACTGAACAATTAGGAGAAAGTAATGAAGGGCTGGCTAAATTCTCTAAGATATTGGCTTTGGGTGAAATAGCAGTAAATACAGGAAAGGCAATTGCTGCAGGTGTTGCGCAGGCGCAATCAGTGCCTTTCCCAGGTAATATTGCAGCTATTGCAACAACTGTCGCTACTATCCTTGCCAATATTGCAACTGCTATTAAAACCGTAAAGTCCGCCAAGTTTGCAACCGGTGGACTAGTTACTGGGCCGGGAACCGGAACGAGTGATAGTATACCGGCACAACTAAGTAACGGAGAATCGGTAATGACAGCAAGAACTACAGAGTTATTCGCTCCGATCCTTTCCTCATTTAACCAAATGGGTGGAGGAGTTCCAATAAATATCACCGCATCAAGTAATCAGACCATGGGAGAGGATATGTTAGCAAGAGCTGTAGCAAAAGGAGTCCAGATGATGCCTAATCCGGTGGTATCTGTAACCGAAATAAACACAGTTGGAAAACGAGTTGAAGTACTTGAAAATTTAGGTAGCCTATGACAGCATACGAATTATTATCAATGAATGCGTTAGCCTTAAAAGCTATGTGCGATAAATCCTTGAATGTGTCCGATATTAAATATTTAGATTTATATAAGGAGTACTCTCTGATGATTAAAGAAGGGCATAAAAAGACTTACATAATGCAATATCTTTCCGATCAATATAATATATCGGAAAGGATGGTTTATAACGTTATTGAGAAGCTTTCCTCTAACGTTGATTTATAGTTTAAGGGTGGGCGTTTGCTCACCCTCTTTTTTTTACTGAAACGATTACTTCAGTGCAATTTTAGTCCTACATTCTTATAGCCGTATCTGGTTTAGTAACTTTGTTACAAACAATTACAGATATATGGCTAAATTATACATCAACAAAGACATTGCTGCTGATGCTGATAAGGTAAAATATTGGCTAACAGGTAACGATTCAATTTCTTTCCCTGATATACAGGGCTTTATAGACTGGATTCCCAACGATGATAATAGAATAGATATTGAGCTTCATTCTTGTGGTGGAGACTGCACAGAAGCTTATGCTATTTATGATGCTTTACGTGCTTCTGGAAAGGAAATATCATGTAAGGTTGTAGGAAATGCTGCATCTATGGCTACAGTAATTTTACTTGCTGCACCACTTGAACGAAGAAGCGCATATCAACATGCCGAGCTATTGATTCATTCTCCTTATTATCCGTCCGGTGCAAAAATTGGGGATATAACTTTGGCTAAATTGGAAGAATTGAAAAGCGATCTGGAAGCAGAAAAAGAAAAGATGCTTAATCTCTATGTAGATCGCACAGGACAATCAAGAGAAGTATTAGAGGCGCAGATGGCAACAGATAGCTGGTTTGATGCAGAGAAAGCTATTGAGCTGGGATTTGTGTCTTCTATTGTTCCGGCTGCTTCTGCATCTGCATCTGCATCCAAACCAGAGCTTAATAGTAATCTTAATATTGAAAGTATGTCAAAAGAAGAAAAGAAAGTGACAGTTGCACAGGCATTTCACATGCTTGGTGTTGCTTTGGGGGTAGTAAAGGAAACTCCTGAAGCTGTCGGAATGGTAATTACTACATCAACCGGTGATGAGTTGACTGTAGAACGTGAGGAAGGAGAAATTCAGGTTGGTGATCCGGCTTCTCCTGATGGTGAATTTGTATTAGAAGACGGACGCACGGTTATCGTGGTTGATGGAGTTATTACGGAGATTAAGGATCCTTCTTCCAACGAAGAAGATACACAAGCCTTGAAAGACCGTATTGCAGAACTAGAAGCAGAGAACGCTTCTCTAAAATCAAGTGCAAAGAGTGAAACCGATGCTCGTATCATTGCGGCTGTGGAAAAAGCAGGTGGAGAAGCTTGGTTAAAAAAGGCCACTGGTTCTTATGTGCCTGCAGGCCGGTCGTATACTCCACAGACAAAGAAAGATGAAGAAACAAAACCGGTGAGCTTGGTGGAACGAAAGTTAGAAGAAGCGAGAGATAAAAATAAAAAGAGATACTCAAAAAAGGTATAAGGTATGAATATTTTAGATTCAGTAAAAAACTTGACGAAGGATAACGGAGCGGTAAAAAGCTTGCGTGATCTATTAGTGTTGACGAACTTTGTTGATGAATCCTTGGAGCAGTTCTTTACGTTTGTTCAAAATGTACAGAACGGGCAAAAACTTGGATGGACCGGAGAAATGGAAGATGTAGGCTGGGCTGGTGCTCCCTGTAATCCTACTTATAAAGATGTTACTGTACAGGCAGCGGAAAAGACATGGGATATTGGACAATGGTCAGTTCCTTTGAAATGGTGTTATGAGGACTTCATGAACACTATTGCTGAATATGCGCTAAAGACCGGTACAGATATTGGTGATTTGACAAGCACGGAGATTATGGATGTTATCATTTATCCGGCTCTTGACCTTGCAATTAAGCGCATGTTCTGGCGTTTTATTTGGTTTGGCGACAAAGAAGCTCAAAACGTGTCAACAGGACAAATCACAGATGGGGTAGATGTTGAACTGTTCAAACCGTGCAATGGTTTCTGGAAACAATTATTTGCCATCGGTGCAGCCAATACAGGTCAAAGAGTGAATATTGCAGCCAACAGCGAAGCTTCTACTGCAGCACAGTTGAGCGGAATTAAAACGGCCAATGTTGCAATCGGAATCTTTGATTCATTGCTTGAAAACGCTGATCCTCGTATTGCTGCAATGGAAGGTGCTGCTATTTATTGTACTAAGTCTTTAGGCGATGCCCTTACCAAAGATTTGAAACGTGAATACAAAGAGATTCTGACATGGGAACAAATCTTTAAAGGTTTGGATGTAACAGAGTACAATGGAGTTATGGTATATAGGGTTTCTATTTGGGATCGCTTTATTCAAAAATACCAGAACAATGGAACTAAGCTGAATCTTCCTCACCGTGCGATTTATGGTTCTCCAAAGCAGCTGTTTGTTGGTTCTCCCGCAAATCAAATTATTTCTGATTTGGAAATTTGGTTCAATCAGGATGAAAGAGTAACCAAGGCTTATTCAGCTGGTCGCCTTGGCTGTCTGATTGGAGAGGATAATTTGTTCCAACTAGCTTATTAAGAAAGGAGATTTTATGTCAGGAGTTTGTGACAATTTAATCAAAAAGGACATCGCACCGTCGTGCGATGATCCTATTGTTCCGGGAATAGAACAGGAAGGCGTTATTGCTAATCGATCTGATGTTGATTTTTCCGCAACCACTTTCAATTCAACTCGAAAGAATGTGATTGAAACGTTGGCGATGAAATCCGGCAAGAAAGCATATAAAGTTGTGGTTTATGGCGGTACTCCTTTTACAGGGACAAATGTAGCGTTGGCTACAGGGACATATCGTAATACATTTACTAACACCGTTAATATGGTCGTTTTGGCTAATGACCCTGATGTATGTGGTGATATTATTGACGGATTAGCAAATGGGGAGTTTGTCGTTGTTCTGGAAAATAAATCCAAGGGCTTGCAAAAGGAAACTAATCCGGGAGATTCTGCATTCCAAGTATATGGCTATTATCAAGGCCTAAAAGCTGCGGAAATAAGCAATGATAAGTATTCAGAAGACACAGATGGTGGTTGGTCTATCAGCCTTACGGAAACGAAAGTTCCTAAATCCGCTTTATTCTTGTATAAAACAAGTTATGAAACAACTAAAGCGGCTGTAGATGCTCTTACATCTGCTGTAGGAGGGTAAATCATGGAATTATTAAAAGTGGTTGGTAAGTTGGAAGAATTGAGAGAACGTGATGTTCTCTCTTCTTCCGACAAACTTGACATTGAATTAATGTATAGAGACGTTTTCGGAAGGAATTTCGTTAAAACATCTTGTAATGACTGTTACCATGATGCTGTGATTGAAATGTATATACATCTAAAAAAAACAGGTAAAATGAAGGAAAAATCAAATTACATATTGAAAAATGGTGTTGTCCTACAAAAAGAGTTTGGAAGTGGGGAAATGTATACCAATGAGAACATTACCGATGAATTTGCAGAAAACTATTTGTCGGATAATCCAAAAGGTATCATGTTTTTTGCAGGCTATCCTGCAGATTGGGAGAATAAAGTAAGAAAACGTGTACTGAAACGAGAATCTATTAGCGATGAACTTATAGCAATTATTGTTGAAGCATTTGATAGTGGAGTTTCAGAAGATTCATTGCTGGCCGAACTTACAAATTATGAGCTTGGTGGACGAAAAATAACCGAAAAACAATTGAATAATCATCTTTCAAAGGCGAAAGACATAATTGCAAAAAGAAAAGACGCTGAAAAGCTGGATAAACAGCAGGAAAAGAAAGAGGAGAATATTGAAAAGTCAGAGAAAACAGAAGAAAAATAATCCATTATGAGGGTAAAGGACCTTAAAAAGAAAAGCAGTAACCGAGTAGATGTATCTTACTTGCGTCAGTTTGGAATACAAGGGTTTGGAGATGACAACCTTTACCCTCAAACTCTTCGCAATATCATTGCTGCCAGTCCTACGGGAAGCGAATGTGTGGAAAGATATACTGACTTCATTGAAGGGAATGGATTCAGGAATGTAATGTTCGCAGAATATGTGATAAATAGGAAAGGGGACACGGTAGACGATATCCATTCCCTTATTTGTTCTGATATTGCTTATTTTAACGGCATATCTTTACATGTGAACTACAACATATTTGGAGAAATATGTGAATTAAACTATATTCCTTTTGAAAATTGCAGGCTTTTGGAAGAAGATTCTAACGGGTATGTTTCAAAGATAGCAGTTCATCCAGATTGGAGCGGCAAAAAAACACGTGCAGGAAAGCCGATTCGAGTAACAAAGGAAAGTATTGACTTTATCGATGTTTTCAATCCTCGTAAAGAGGTTGTTTTATCTCAAATAGAAGCAGCTGGAGGTATCGAATGCTATAAAGGGCAGATATTATGGATTTCCGGTAACGGCAAAGGCGTTTATCCGCGCTCACGAGCAGACTGTGTTGTCACCGAAATGAGTACTGATGAAGGTCTGGCTAACGTGAAGTACAGAAATACAAGATGCAACTTCCTTATGGCGGGAATGATTGTAACAAAGAAAGGTTCCTCATCTACCAACATCGATGAAAATGGTAATGTAGTAGACACCGGAAATGAAGATTCTGGGTTCTCTGATATAATATACCAGCTTCAAGGTGATACTAATGCTGGAAAGTTGCTTGAAGTAATCTTGAACAACGACGAAGAAAAGCCTGAATTCGTAGATCTTTCTTCGAAGAACTACGATAAAGAATTTACAGTAACGGAGTCAAGCGTGACGGAGAGAATATATTCTGCATTTGGACAAACGCAATGGTACACTATCCGTATTGGTAAGACGGGATTCTCCGGTAACATAATAGGAGAAGTTTTTGAAGTATACAACTCCATCGTTTCAAAACAACAACGCATGATTGAGCGGGCTTTTCAAAAGATTTTTGACGGTTGGTATGAAGTGGCTAATCCTTCAAATGATTACAGTGTTGAACCTCTTAAATATGTGAGAAATGCAGCAGTATCTAATAACAGCAGAGGAGGTATCTAAACTTTCCCGTGATATGTCTATTCATTTGGATGATTCTAAAATTGAGACATATATTCGTGAATCTGAAAATATTGACATCAAGAGTGCATTAGGAGATGCATTATTTCTTGAAGTAAAGGAACATCCTGAAAAATATAATATTCTTCTTAATGGTGGGGAATATGATAGCGAGTGCGGCATCAGACGGTCCTTTGTTGGTCTTAAAACAGCACTTGCTTATTATACTTATGCCCGTATCGTAAAAAATGGAGATGGCAATGTTACTCGTTTTGGATTTGTAAATAAAGAATCTGAATATTCATCCCGTCCGGACATAAAAGAGAAAGTTATGGCTTACAATGATACATTCAGTATTGCGGACAGGTATTTAAAAGAGTGTGTACAGTATTTGAATGATTGCAAAAATGACTTCCCTCTATATAATGGTGGAGGGAAATTGAAGGCAAATAGAACGGTTTATCGAATAATTGGAGAATGATATGGAAGCAGAAGGATTATTAGATAGGGCAAAGCAAATCAGAGATGAAAAAGAGGACGGAGCGAATACGGCGTTGCGTGTTGGCGGTCTGATGGTTGATATGGTTAAAACATTTGCGAATAAATCCATGAAGATATTAGGGCATTATGATAGCTTAGAAGAGTTAAGGTTAGCATACCCTAATGGTCCTACAGAGGATGGTTTATACGCTATAGGAGAAAGACCTTATAGTTATTATGCTTATTATGATGGAGATTGGCAAGATCAGGGGAAAATTATGGCAGAATTAGCTCCTCCTGTTCCCGTGGGCGGAATATTTATAACTAAGTTTACTGAAAACCCTGCCGTCCGTTATCCGGGCACAACTTGGGAGAAGTTGGAGGGCCGTTTCCTTTACGGTACCTCCGGACAGGAGGAAAGCGGTACAACCGGTGGAAGTCCTTCGGTTGTGTTAAGTGTTGAAAATATGCCTTCCCATACTCACTCACTTACAGCCCGAACAGATGAATCCGGTTCTCACACCCATACAGCGGGCAATCACCGTCATCAGGTAGACAGCCATAGCCATACACAGTCGACACACTCGCATAGTGTTAAGATGTCGGATAGAAATGACAATGGTAATCCAGACTACCTGTTTGGGCATAATGGCGGTAATTACGGTATGGATTCGGCAGCATCTGGAAATGGCTGGGGGCGATCAGGTGCAGCAGGAGGTGAAAGTACTGGTAGCGCTGCTCCTTATACCAGCTATACAAATCCAACCACGTCTGAAAACGGAACCCATTCTCACGGATTAAGCGGGACCCTTGCTGAAACTGGAGAAGGACAGGAATTCAGCATCCTTCCTCCATATATCAAGGTCCATATCTGGGAAAGAAAATCGTAATATTTAAAATAAAAAAAATATGGAAAAGTATATTTATTTAGACAGGGAAAACGCAAAGAAAGGTATAGCTCTTGTTTTTGCAGTCAAAGATCATCCAATAAAGGATTATCCGGCATATTTTGAGGGTAAGGCGATAGAGTTTGTTGGAGAAGACCTTCCGCATTATATCACCTACGTACAAGACGGAGATAAGGAGTATGTACGTGAAGCCACACGAATAGAACTGTATGAAAGGGGAATAATATCCCTTCCCGCAAATGAAACTATTTCGGATGGTGCTATCGTAAAGAAAACACGTGAGCAGCTTGTAGCCGATGGTGTAATAACCTTGGAATCGGAACTGTCTAAAGCCCGGTTCGATCGAAAACGCCAATTAGAAGCGGTAGACCTGTATGATAAAGCGGTACTACGTGGGGATGTTCAAGAAACAGAAATGCAAAAAAGTATCCGGGATACCTATCGAAATAATTGGCTTACTATCACTGACCGATATACGGATATTAGTATTCCCATTGAAAGCATGTATCCACTGATGCCTGATTTCATCGTTTACTTCTATTCTTAAATTTAAAAGCTATGAAAGAAGCAATAGTACATACCACAACCGGAGGATTTGCCGCAATAGCCACAGCATTTGTTGCCGAATCATTGCAAAATATGATCCCGTGGCTTATCGTCACATGTGCGGTAATCCTCTGTGACCTTCTATTCGGAGTCAGGAAAAGTATGCTAATGGGCGAAAAGGTCAGATTCTCACGTGCGATCCGTGCTACTATGGGAAAGATGGTCACCTACTTCGCCTTCGTCTGCATGGTTTGCATGATTAGCGTGGCAAGTCATAACGAATATCCTATTGATGTGTATTCCTGCCTATTGGTATGCTTTATAGAGGGATGCTCGATAGTCGGTAATATACTGAAGCCAAAGGGAATTAATATCAATCTTATCGGGGCTTTGGGCGTATTTGGCAAGAAGGTGTTTAAGGTTGACAAGGAAGATGTGAAAGAGATTATAGAAAAGGAGAAGTAAATATGAATTTATACACTATTATTTATGTTTTTCCCTTTTTGCTTTTTATCATACTCTATGCATTTGCGGAGAATAAGCCCAAAAATAGCAAAAGGAGTGTAAAGAATCGCAGAAGCTTGAAGAAACGTGGTTAAAGCATGTTCATATCCAAGGATGTAATCTGAAGGAGATATGAGTAATTTAGACGATGTCACTAATATGGGAAGAATAAGTATGAAAACTTCTAGTTTGTATCTTCTTTTTGATATAGAAGAACATAAACATAACCATATAAAAGAAAAGTAAATGGATAATATAGACGAAGTTGCCGTAAATATGATTTGTAGATATATATCAAGAGTTTTAAACTCTGGTATGTATAAATACAAAATAGAAAAGCATAGTGGCAGTTGTATGCAGAATCCAGTAAATACATTCTTTTGTTCAGCGTTATAGCTTTTTATTAGTTCTGAAATATCCATAAGTGTATCATTTTTTGCAAAAGTAATAAATTATAAAATAGAAAATGAATATGATAAATAAAATCAGCTCATTAGCCAGCAAGCTTCTTTCCAAGATCGGCATAGACGGCATGGCTCACATTATAGTGTGCCAGAACCTTGTAATGTGGCTATTTAAGTTGATGCCGTTATGGTCAGCAATCATTATAACCGTCGTGATCTTCATCCTGAAGGAGGTATACGACAAATACTGTAAGAAAACAGAGTTTTCAATTAAGGACATCATCTGTGATTGTGCCGGTCTGGCGTTGGGAGTATTAACATTGATATTATAGGAGGAAAGATATATGGGAAAGTATTTCACAATAGCCGAAATGGTAAAGAGTGAAACGGCAGACAGGCGTTGTATAGATAACCGTCTGCCAAAAGCATTGATATGTAATGTAAATGGCTTAATAGACAATGTTCTTGACCCTCTTCGGGAAGCCTATGGCAAACCTATCACTGTAACAAGTGGATATCGTTGCGAGGCATTAAATAAGGCTGTAGGAGGAAGCAAGACCAGCGAGCACATGAAAGGAATGGCGGCCGATATAGTTGGCACTCCGAATACAAAAGCGGAAAACAAAAGGCTATTCAATCTCGTACAGGAACTTGGACTTCCTTTTACGCAGCTGATAGATGAGAAGAATTTCTCATGGGTTCACGTTAGCTATGATAGCTGTAACGTGAAAAAACAGGTTTTAAAATTATAATTATAGGAGGAACAATCATGGCAGATTTAAACTTTGTAAAGAACGAGAATACCCAGAAATATGTGGCGGAAACGGTTGTAAATTCAAACTTCAATATCCATCTGGAACGTGTAGAAGGCGGAGGGCTTATCTTTTATCAAAAGAACGGTGAGTATACAGAAGCTATCGACGACCGGACAGCTACCGAAAGAGGATTTGATACGGTTCCTGTTCCGAATACGGTTCCGTACAATACCGGATTGATCTTTGATTATGATTTTGACGCTCTGGTATACCCAAAGACAATCCGTATTGAAAGTGGTAGCGAAGTAACAAGTGGTATTCTAACGGAGGCAGAATGATGCTTAACAAGTTGTCATTAAATACAATAGGGCTTAACCGGATCGGATTAAACCGGATCGGTAAGCCTTCTCGTAGTTCGTCCGCCCGTCCGTACATCGACCCGGAAGTACTTGCCTCCTTGAAAGCCGTCTGCATCTGCTACGGCAAGAGCAACGACGATCCGGACAGAGCTATTGTCAAGAACTTGGTAGACCCTGACAACCCGTTTATCATAAGCAACGCATCTTACACCGAAGGAAGCGGCTACGCAGATAAAGATAGTCCCTATTATGGCGCCTTCGTCACGGACGGAGTTGACGACCTGATTACTTCCACCAAGACGGTTCAGGAGATGGGAATAACAAAGGCTTGTACTGTTATTTCCATGATTCATCACATAGATGTTCCTTCTGATGCTTCATTTAACAACATTAGAAATTCTACGGCTGTATCCGGAAGGAATGGCGTCTATGCAAGTGGAACAACCGGAATATACGGATGGAGCAAAGACGATGTTTCTGGGACAAGTACAACTCTTATAAACAATATATTAGGAGATAAGAACAATTATACCAATGGTGGTGGAGGTTCTGCGCAAGTAGACAATATGAAGTTCAGCGTACAGGGCTTTATTTCCGATTCTGGTGTAATCTCTGAAACTAGCCAAGTCGCTTGGTACTGGACAGTAATAGCCAACAAAGTACTGACAACCGATCAAATCAATCAAGTTATAGCTTATTTCAACTTGGATAGATGTGTTGAGCCTACGGCGTGGTACGATGTGCAGAAACAGGGGTTGACTAACGAAACTCCGGCTGCTGATTGGTATCTGAAAGACTTCTCGAAGAATGGCTTCAACATGTCGCTGTTTAACTTTGCTAAGAAGGGGAATAGCGGTGTTGGAAAGTATGAAGTTGATTTTACTAGTTGGACTAAATCACACTTTACTGATGGAGTCAATGCTAGTTCATCTAAGATTGAGGTAACGGGAATTTTAACTACTAGCTCTATATTAATAACAACTATCTCAACACCTATATATAATGTTGAGATACATACTCCCAATAAATCAATAGTTGTTTATTTTCAATATGATGATGGTACAGGAATTAATAGAATCTCATTAGTTGAGGGAATTAATGAACTACCATCTGCTAATGAATCTATTTTTGTTACTTCTGACCGTCTTAATAGTGAAGGTGTTACCATCACCCAAATCCCCTCCCACGCAGGTGCTCTCTGCTTTGACGGAGTAGATGACTACGGTAAGGTGACAGGAATGCCGATTTACAAGGATTATACGGTAGTAACCGATAGAGAAATATTTGCTAATACTGGAGCTATATCGTCAAAGAATAATCCGGGAGCATTTGTGGAAACTGCCGGAAATAGTGTTTATAGTTTTGGTCAAGGTACTTCTGGTCTAAATTTTATTTCTACTAGAAGTATATCTTATTTATCTAAATACTCTTATTGCGGGCAATCTATAACAGCAGGTGCAGCAGAAGATGGCACTGATATGTGGTTAGGCACGATTCGAGATAATGATCATCGTTTCTTCAACGGAGCTATCTACTCTCTCATGTCCTTCCCTTATAGTATGTCCGAGTTCTTGATCGAGCGTCAGTTGAAGAAGCACAAGCTGGGTACGCTGTATCCGGATATGGTGGAGTTCAGACCGATAGTGAAGAGTAATCTACCTTATTCTTCAATTTCCTATTCTGTTAATCCCGGAGAATATATCTCTGTAGATAGCATGGTTACCATCACTGTAACGTTGCCAAATACCTCTGATAAGCTAATGGAGCTGTCGTGCAATGCTATCAGCGACATATCCATATCTGGTGATAATGGCGTTTACGAGATTACGGGAAAGATAGTCAAATCCCCTCAAAAGATAAACATGATTATCTCTAGTTACTTGACAATGTTAAGCAACTCAACTTTAATTTCAAATGAAACATTAATTAAAAACGAATGATATTATGGAAAAGATATTTGATATAGCAAAAGACAGTGAACAATCGTGGGGTACTTTAGCTACTGCGATTGATGGGAACTTTGAGGAAGTAGAACGACAATTAAGTGGGTTAGTTGGTGGTGAAAGCGAGTACACTCCGACCGATGAATATGATATGGCTATCAACACTGCGCTTGCTATTCAAGCGGCGGGAAGTATGAAAGTCACCAATCCTATTGAACTAAAAAAAGGAAAAACCATAAATGTTTTTTCTAATTGTGGTAGTGGATTTTATGCTCTCGCAAAAGGCTCGAATAAAGAGCCACAAGTAGGAGACCAACTACAAAATCTTGGTGTAGAGTACAAAGGCGTTGATGCTGAAAAGGAATACTCATATACTGCTGATGAAGATTGCTTTGTCTTGGTGTCGTATAAAAAAGCATTTGAGCATTCAATATTTATTCAAAACAAAAGCATAACAAATCAAATTGACGACATTAAAAAACAAAGAAACAATTACTCGTACTTTTTGAACTTTGATTATGATATTACTAAAGTTTTTGGAGAACATAATCAACAATTCTATGAAAGCCTAGATGTCAATGATTTCTATTCAAAATGGGACGAGTTAATGTCATTGTATCCAAACTATATAACTCGTTGGAGTAGTAGTGAGGCGGATTCAGCATTAGGTATATCAAAGCCTGATTATCTAAATGAGATTAACTATTATTGCTACGCATTCAAACCAAAGAGAATTAGGGTTAGTGATAATGCCAACAAGGTAAAGATACTAATAACTCTCGGTGAGCATTCTGGAGAAAGGGTAGGTATGTGGGCGTTCTACAATTTGATGAAGTACATCTGCGAAAATTGGAGAAACGACAAGAATGCAGAAATCCTACGAACACTTGTGGAGTTCTATGTCATTCCTTGTCACAACCCGTGGGGCTTTAATAATAATAGTTCGGAGGATCATCCATTTGCGGGAAGAACTAACTATAACAATGTAAACCTCAATCGTAATTATCCTTCAATGTATTGGAGAGATAATCGTAATGAGCCTAATGGTGATAGCACGATGTACGCAACTGGTGATTGGGGTGGAAACTCTGCTGGTAGTGAATATGAGACACAAGTATTTATGTATTTTTACAACAAGATAAAGCCAAATGTTTCAATAGACATTCACACAGGAGGAGTTACTGAATATGGTGATACTTGTACAATTGAAACGGGCTGTAAAAACAACGCACTTGATGTCATAACACTTGTAGCAAGGACAACAACAAACAACCTCATATTAGGCAATGACATATATCCTCAAAGTGCTGATGCTTGTATAAGTAGTGCGACGTATGTAGAGGAAATGCCAAATGAAGTTTATTTTGGTGTTCAATACGATTGGATTTCACAATATGATGAAGATTGTATATGTACTCTAATTGAGTGCTGTGCAAACCCATATAATTTTTTTGCACCGGAATCACCTTTAAGTTATGATGAAAAAACGGCACAAACTCTCAAGGAACAAATGCAGTTTGAATACAACCTTATCATGCGATTGGCAAAGGCAGCGAGTGAAATGCTATAAAACTCACCGCATTCCTAATAAACTTGATAAATCATTATAAGTGTAATAAAAGATATATGTAAATATCAAATGAATAATTAAGAGTAAAGCAATTATGAAATACATTACATTCCCCACAGCGAATTTGAACGAGATACCGCAGGAGGTACTCGACGAACTGCACCTTGTTCCGAGAAAGAGTGTTGACGGTACGCAGGTTATTATGAAACTTAACCATTATGAGATGTTGTTTCCCCAACCTGCAACACTGGAATTGCTGGACGAAGAAGAGACTCCGCAAGAACCTGTATACCCTTATCCAGTCTACGAAGGCGAAGAACTGAATGCCTTGTTAGCAAGTTCCGAGTGGTCTTCAAGTGATAGTGTTTTATGAAAGCCCTCCCCTGGATACTAGTTTGCCTGTTGTTTGGCGTGATCGTGTGGATGCAGTGTAATCCGCACGATCTGCAACCCGTATATGTGAAGGGAGATACTGTACGTATACGGGACACAATAAGAGACACAATACCCAAACCGGTAAGGGAAACTCTAAAACGTACTGATACGGTATATTTACCGATCCTGATAGATACTGCCACCGATAGAACCGTAGAAGGTGATTCGATCCCGGTAATTATACCTATCACCAGCAAAGAGTACAAAACCGATGATTACCGGGCAGTAGTCAGTGGATATAAACCCAGCCTTGATTCTATGGAAATATACAGAGACAATAAGATTGTTACCATTCCGCCTATTCATAAGAAGAAACGTTGGGGATTAGGTTTACAGGCAGGATACAGTTATCCAAATGGTTGGTATGTTGGAGCTGGAGTTAGTTGTAACTTGTTCATGTGGTAATACAACCGGCTAATATCTTCACAGACCTCCCCGGTATGAAAAGTTTAATCTGAAAGTAACAAATAATAATGAAAAAAGTTCAATGAAAGGAGGGTAAATTATGAGATAATCAGAAATTAATCGGGACCGGTAAAGTAGAAGGCCGGTAATCGTTAACAAATACCCCAGGGGCGGGAAAAGAAAGCCCCAACCCGTTTCCAACGACCAAATTATCGACGGGCTAACATCGCAGGGACTGTTAAGGGGCTTTCGTAGCTTTATCAACAGATTTTGCGATGTTTTGTTTTGTCAACTATATATGTTTAACAGCATGAAAAATATAGATTTATATAAAGAAGTGGTCGTAGCCGTATCAAAAGAGACGGGAGTAGAGGAGATTGATATGATCCATAGCAACTCCGAAGAAGCGGTGGACGCTAGATATATCCTTATCCATTTGCTTTCCCAGAAGCTCACCGACACACAAATATCCTCCGTCACTAAATTAACCCGTCAGTCCGTAAACAAGATCCGGAACAATTTCCAATACAAGATAAAAAAGTGGAGTGTAGCAACGAACTTGCAACATATTAGCAATGAGGTAGCAACGGAATAGTTTAGGAGCAACGCACTTTTCCTGTCCTTTGTTACACGGTTAACGTTGACCGTGTATAAATACTTATAAGTTATGAAAATTAAAGGAATGAGTGGTGAGGAATACAGCGTCACCGGACAGGGACAAGGTAATTATAATACAGTGGGTGCTTCTGCTGGTATTGCTTCTTTCCTTGGACTTAATGCAGGAAGTCTCTTTGGTGGTTGCGGAAACGGACGTAATGCAGGTTATGCAGGCCCGGTAGAAGTAATTACTTCGGAAGACAGACCTGTCAGCCGCTATGAAGCCGGTATGATGGATAAGCTCGCAGCGAAAGATTCCGAAATTGCGTTGCTTAAGTCTAACACCTACACGGATCAGAAACTTGCTGATGTTTATGATCGTCTTCTAACTATCATCAACAGAAACAAGGATGAGCAAAATGGAATCAACATGAATCAGGCAGTTTACAATGGTGTAAATACCGCTACGATTAGCTGTATGAAACAACAGATTGCAGAACTGGCTGCGTTGAGTGAGCTTGTTGTTCCTCAAAGAAAGGTGTGTGATACCGGATGTTGCTGTAACGGGTAAGCGTTATGTATTCCAACGCACAAAAACTGGCGGCTGTGCTCAATAAATGGGCGCAGCCCGCTATCCAGGAGTTGCTAGGTAATAATTTGAGCCGGTTGCCTTTTCTTTCCAGCATCGAATCGAAGATAAAATCTACCGGATGGGTAAGCCCGATGTGGAGCATGGCAAAGGAGATATCTCCTGTTCTTGATGGTGTTTCGTCCTCTCTCGTAGAACCTTTTCTCGCCAAATATATAAGCGGTATCCCGGATGACTCCATCCCGCAACTTGCCCATAACGTGGTGGATGATGCTATAAAAAACGGAGGTTTATCCCTGTTTGAAGGAAAGGTTGAATTTGAGCCGGAGGACTTGGAAGAGTTGAAAACCCTTCTCAAATACAATCTGCCTATTAAAGAGGCAACTTCATCTTATAGCGTGTTGACAGAAGAACCTACTCCGCAAGGTGAAGATGCGGACGAAAAATAACATATAAATCTTTATTATTATGATTCAATTAACTCCAATTGCAATCGCTGCTACCAGCCAGCAATATCTGACTAACGTAGTGGAAAACTTATGCCAGGCGTTTTGCGCTGACAATGGTGTACAGCCTACCGGCATTGTTAATTTTACCGTTGCAGAGCAACAGACGGTAAATACTCAAACTATCGTGACAATAAACGCTGCCGTTCTTGTAGCCTACACTCCGAAAGGTTCTTGCCGTTCTGTTACCAAACAATGGGTTGAACAGTTCAAGGTTGCATTCATTGGTGCTGCCGGTGCTGTCCCTACTATCTCTTTGACTCCGCTTGTTACACAGGTGACATCGGAAAATGTAAAATGTTGCAATCGTGCCTATGGCGTAAGCCTTGCTACTCCACTGACTATTTCCGCCACCTTTCCCGCTTAACGAACCCGTACCGGTGCTAAGGTTATCACCGGGAAAGTCCGTAAAGAAGGAAAAGAACATTAATTCTAAAAAATAGATTTATGAAGTATATAGATATGATGAAGAAAGCCAAGGCGGACGGCGTAACCTCCGATAAGGCTATGTGGAAAAGCGTTGAGAGCGTGGATGAAATTCTCTGTGTAGTGAAGGAAGAACATCCGGAACTATACATGGCTTTCATGAGGGAGCAACATGAAGCCCTTTACGGTCCCCACTATGATAAACATTTCGCGGAGGTTGACGTAGAGAAGATCAGATACACCAGCGCATCCGGTGAAAAGAAAACCGGAGCACATTGGAGTATAGAGCAGATCATGGAGGCAACTAAATCCATGCCGTTCCCGTCCGGAACGACGCCATGGGACAAATACGTTGCTTTCAACTCGTTTTATGCCGATACGTGCGTAGTTTTGGACGAAGCAACGCTCCTAAAAGCTGCTTACCGGTTCTACTTTGCAGATGAGGATGCACCATCTGGCAAGATTTGGGAGGTAATGACCGCAATACACTATGAGGACTAACCTCGACATATTGCTAGAGCAAGCGGACGACAGGTATCATCACGATTTCTGCCGTCTGCTCATGGTTATGTTGTGGAACGCTTAGAAAAGGTTTTGGATTGGCTTGTACCTGTCGCTGTGATAGCGAAGGTTGTATCTTTGTGTTTGTCCCTGGCTATGTAGCTGGGGATTTTTTATACCTTTGCCGAAAACTAATATTATATGGCAGAAGAAAAGAAATACGACTACGACTCAATAAATGAGTTACTAACCTGGGCTAAAGAAACGCTCAATAATAAGAGATACCCGACCGGGGAATTTCAGCTGAACAAATGCGCAAAGATTCTCGATTGCGGAAAATACCTTGATTCGATGATAGCAGTGATTTCGAGGAACTGGGAGAACCCTACGTTTTATCCGACTGTAGACCAGTTGAGAACATTTAGAGAAAAGATAGAGAAAGGAGAATAATATGACTTATTTATGTGTTGACAAAGACGGGACCGAACGTATTATTGAATGCGAGGTCTATTGCGGAAGAGGTGGAGATGAAGAACCCTACAGAGACGAAGAATGTTGGGACTATGATCCGCATAATGATGTATGCATCGAACTCCCCAAAGGCACAATAAAGAAAATTCTCGGACGAGAACTAACATGGGAGGATGAACCTGTTGAATTGAAATAAGAGAAGGCAGCCGGATAAGCTGCCTTTTTGATATTAAATGATATTTAGTTGTTCATCTACTTTATATTCCGCACATTCAAAAGCTGCACACATTAAAACAAAACGATCTTTAATGCTTAAACTGGTATATCTATTGACAGCATTGCTGTTTTTTGAATGTAGTCCTGCAGCATATTTATCAATTTGAACTTTATTCATCATATCTACATGGGTTTTTCGGGCAAGTTTACTGCTTGCTATTTTATATAATGGTCTATATTCATTCTTTCCGATAGATTCATTAAAAATAGGGGCTAAACGCTCTATACCGCAATGTTCTAATAATATTTTTATTTTGTCATTATATCCACGTTCTCCAGACACATAACGAAGGATCGGGAAATTAAAATTGTATTTTTGTATAATTTCTAAAGCAAAACGCATTAATGGAGTTTTTATTTCTATTCTAGTGTCATTCTCTTTTATTGTTTTTCTTGGAAGATAATGTATGTATGGTATATTCTCTTCGATGCTAATATTTTCGAATGATAATTCTTGAAAGTCTCCAACTCTGCACCCTAAGCTACATTGTAGGATAAAAGCATCTTTTGTCTCCTGTAAAGAAGAAGGGACATTGGTGTTTTGTATTTTTATAAATTCGTTTTTTGTCAAAAATATAGGCTCATCATATTGTTCTTTCATCATTATCGTTTTGCGTTGCTTCCCTAGCTTTCTAAATGGTGAAACGGCTATTTCGTCGTTGCTTTCCAGTTCGTTGAAGAATGCTTGAAGTTTTTTTAGTTTAGTTGCGACTGTATTTTGACCTCTTGGTGATGTTGGGATGTTGCGATTATCCATATTCACATATAGACCTCTATATTTTTCTACCAATATATATTCATTAAATAGAAAGTCACGGAATAAAATAAGTTTCTCATTATTAAAATCAGTCGGAGTGATGTTACTTATTTTATTGATAATAAGGAAGCGATTAATTTCCCGTAGTAAAACATCATAATGCTTTTTTCTGCCTTCACCAAATATCCCGTCTTTGTATGATTGTTCTATGTATAGGGAAAATCTGTTGTAAAGGCTTGAATTTGCTTCTTTAACATCATATTTATCCGGATTGAGATATTCATCTATATATTTATTTAACTGTTCGCTAGTTTCTATCTTGTATTCTGTATATAAGCGCAAAATTAAATTTTTGCGTTCAGTTATGTCTCTATATAATTCTTCTCTAGTTTTGCAATGAATTGGTATAATGGCTTTGGCTTTATATTGTTCCTTCTTTTCGTCCCAGATAGAAGGTTGCACTAAAAATTCAGAAGTATGAAACATCTGGATTTTTCTTCCGTCGGATAAACGAAATCGTATATTAACAAAGTTATCCTTTTTGTCTGAACGAATAAATGCTTTTATTGTTGCCATATAGTTATCATTTTACGGTTGTGCAAATATACTATTTTTGCACAACGAAATCTCAAGATTGCACAACTATATTCGATTTTATCCAATACTATTTTTTATTATTGGCTGATAATCAAATGTATGTCATTTTGCAAAATCTGTGCTAATTGAATATCTTAGACCGCACCGGGGTCACAGAAAAATCCCTTGATAATCAGTTGATTATTGAGGGATTTCTGTTTTCTTATACCTTGGATAACTAAAACTAAATGCAGGATTTAGCCCTTGTAATTGATTTTTGTTGGTCTATTGTTGTTCCCAAGAAACCAATGTTATATGTTGACTATCAAAGTGAAATCTTTCTTTTATCTCGTAAGAGGTTCTATTATTAGTCTTTCTTTGTATAAGAATTACAAACTAATCGTCTATTTGGGTCATCTGGAAAATCCGGATTAGTTATTTGATTATAAAATTCCCAGTCTCTTTCAAGTCTTTGGGCTACATCTATGTTGGCTGTATAGCAGATGTATTTTTTATTTGCTACATCCAGAATGCCATAGGTAAGAATATCCTTTTCCTTTCCCTCCTTATTTATATATGTACTCTTGACCAATAATATCTTATATTTTCCGTCTTCCCGAGTACAGTATTCTTTATTGTTCTCAAGAGTATATGTGCCGGAGACATCTGTAAAATCATTGGAGGCCATTTCTACGATAATCTGTTTGGGCTCTCCTGTTTCCGGAGTGTCTGTCGAGTCATTGTTGCATGCGGATAGCAAGATGGCGGATAAGAATAATAGTTTAAGTAATTTCATCTTTATATTTTATTTGTTTTTGATCCTTTTTTTAGTCTAGTATATTATTTATAGTGCAAATGTACAGTTTTTGTGTGATATAAAAGCGGTAATGAGTAAAATAAATGTGTTTCATATTCTTGATATTTAGATTCATAATCCTTAGATAGTCAGTCATGTATTTTGCTTTGCATTTTCTCAAACCTAGTTAGTTATTATTGTATGTAGTTGCATAATTTAGCCTAAATAGAATGAAAAAGTTGATTTAAATAAAAGGATTCTCGTGAGAAATGCTAACTTTGTAGATATGAAAAAGTAAGGAATGATATTCTGTAGTAGTATGTTCATAGCTTTCCAGATGTAGACATTTGACGATAAATTATATTAATCCCAATAAATATAAATAAGAATGGAAGAAGCTAGAAAAAAGAAATGGGGTAGTGTTGCGCTGATTATCGGAGCTATTGCTTTTATCATTATTATGATTTACTTTACAGTTATTTCAAGTCTCAACATGTAAAACAGATCATTATGGCGTTGAAAAATTAAAGCTTGGACATTTCGTTTGAATCTGTCCAAGCTTGTTTTTTATGATTCCGGATGATTGACCGGCCTTATGGTAACGCTTTCTCTTTAGCTTCTTGAAACCTGAAGTCCCTTATCAGAAAGAGTCATTTCTACAAAACGAGCACGAGGATTGGGGGCTTGTTCCGTCAGTATCCGTCGGATTTGTCCGGCTGCTTGCGGGTCTTTGGCTACCATATATAAATAGCCTCCGCCACCTGCACCGGGGAGTTTGTATCCCAGGGTGTAATCTTTGATTTTCTCAATAATGGCTGCTACTGCCGGCGGATTGGTTCCGCAATCTAATGCCTGGTTTTGTATCCAGGTTTTGCCGACCAAACGACCGAAACTTTCGAAATTACTTCGTAAAATGGCTTCACTCATATCCATTGCATGAGCTTTCATTTCGGCCAGCAAGCTTAGATGCGGACCGGAATTGAGGAACATGGAACTGACGATCTCTGCCAAAATACTTTTAGCAGTACGAGTAATTCCCGTATAATATAACAGCTGACAGTCGCGGTAATCAGGATGAACAAAGAGCTGATCGGGTAACCAGCGTACTAATGGATTCTGTTCGAAACCAGCTTCGGATTGAAGCAACTTAATACCAGAAAAGACACCGCCATATTGATCTTGCCAACCTCCTCCAGTGGTCAGGAGCTGCTCTAATACTAATGTGTAACTACATATATCATTTTTATCCCAAGCCAATCCGCAGAAATCATTGATTGCTCCGAGCACGGTAGATGCCAGTATGGAACTGGTTCCCAAGCCAGAGCCCGCAGGAATAGCAGCTAGCAGAGTAATTTCGATTCCTGAACCGAAATCTTCCAGCTGTTTAGCTAAAGAAGGATAAGATTCCGTAGAGAATGCCGGTGCAAAGCCCGCCAATGTAAGGGCGGCTTTCGGAATAGAGAATGGAGAACCTACCTTTTTATAATCTTGCAGTTCTTCGTAATTCCTTATCACTTCCATTGCACCCATGTCGATAGAGCGAAGAGTGATGTGATATTCCTTGCATGGTTTCACATATACTTGTAGCGGTGGTTGACCGTTTAGTTCGATAGCAAGATTTACAACACTTCCCCCTGAATAAAGAGAGTAGGGAGGTGTGTCCGTCCATCCTCCGGCCACATCGATACGCACAGGACTGCGTCCCCATACGATTTGATCGGAATAAACGTTGAGTATGGGATGGCTCTTTCGTTCGCTCATTACCCCCAATAAACCGTCGCGAAGCAGTTGAAAGGCTGCCTGTTCCTCTTTGGCACAATCCTTGTCTTCACGTAGTTTCATGATACGTGCACGAAGCATCCGGTTGTGTATCCGTAACATGGGGGCAGCATCTTCTTTCAAGACGTCAGGCATGTCCAGATTGAAACGTACAAATTCATTTGCGGCATCCAGCAAATCGAGTTGATAGAATACGCTCTTCTCATAATTGGCCGCCAATCCTTTCCAGTTCTCCTTACGGAAAGCATTGCGCTGTTCGTAAAGACGCTTGAGGTTGGCGCTTGCGGATATTTCGTCTGCAGAAACTTTTTCTGCTTTCAACCAAAGTTTTTTCCCTTCTTCCAGTTGTGGCTCCGAGGTCATCCAGCGTACTAATATGCCTAAATCTTCAACAGAAGCCACTTTGGGGAAGATGGATGCCGATTGTAAATCATCTGTACGCCCTTTTATATCCTCCCAGGTAATTCCTCTATCTTCCATCCAACGGGTAAAAGGAACATTAAGGTAAGTAGTCGTTATTTTGTCCAACGCTCCTTTGAATACATCATCCAATTCATACGGACGCGCAACAAACTCATTCTCACCGATAGGAATAATGTCGATGCAAACCCCATCCGGCAAATTTATGCTCCACTGGTTTTCAGGAACTCCTGTAATAATCTGGCGGGAACCTAATTTCCATTCTTTTCCCACTTGGCTATTCTCAATCCATAAATTGGCGTTGTCGGCAGAAAGAGAAACTTGTGTGATGGAATTCTGTATAAAGATAGCCGGATTTGGCTTTACTTTCCGGTGCATGATTCTTCTTTGGTCCCGTACCTTGTCCTGTATGGCTAAAGTAGAAGAAATCAGTTCGTGACTTGTGCCGTAATGGTAGAATTCTCCACCAGGCAACGGCAATATAGCTACGGATAACTGATTGATTTCTTCATCTTTCGTTTTAGGATGCTCTCCCAAAGCCAAACCATAGTCCGAGTATAAGTCATAATAAGTAATATCCTTCGTACCTTCTTTCAATGACCGTTTCATCAATACTTCTATGGCGCGGTCACTCAAAATCCAGATGCCGATATCCATCAGGAAAAGATGAGTTTTCGACAATCCTTCCAACTCTTCCAAAGAAGGTTTCTGCAACATGAAATCGAGCACCTCCGGTTTTTTCCGGTCGGAAACAAACACGCCATGATGAGTTGCCAATGAAGGATTCACCCACAGCCCGTAGCATACTACATCTGCGTTCGGAATATCCTGAAGCGGTTTTTCCGAACGGATATATACGTCTCCGCTAGCAATCAGCGTATTCAGACCGGCCGGAGCCTGATTCATAATCCTTTCATAGAGCGGGAGCTGCAATGATAACAGATTCTGTCCCAGCTTTTGTCCTCTTTCCCAACTGAAGATCGGGATAGGAGTTAATATTTTGCCGGAAGGGCCGTAGCTGGGTAGCCGACGGCTTTGTCCGCCTGCATGGAGCAATATTCTTTTTTCATCTCCTATCCAGTTGCCGAAAGATTTTTGTGGCGCGAATGCCTGATGGCAGGCCTGCAATAACCATGTCGTTCCGCCGCCGGAGCCTAGTTTGCTCCCAATGGGGTCTGATGTACAAAACCAATCGGTATGGTTGACTTCTTCCAGTTCGTGGAAGCAATGGATCAAATTGGGTGGTAAGGATAATAACTTTTGCATAGTAGAATCTGCGTTGGCTTAGATGGAATCTAAGTGAATTAAACTCCTGTAAAAATACGATTTATATTCCTTCTTTTCAATGTTTTTCTCCTATTTTGAAGAATAAATTATCTTTTCAGCTTTTAGGTGTTCTTTTCAAACAGCGTATCCCAATGGTCGCTTAGTGCTTGCATGGATGGCAGTAGCAGATCGGCTCCGGCATCCAGCAATACTTGTCCGTCCAAAGGACCTGTATTTACAGCTATTGTAAAGATGCCCGCATTGTGTCCGGCTTCCACTCCTAACGGAGCGTTCTCTACTACGATGGCTTCATCAGCTTTAAGTCCGCCTTTTTTCAATGCCATCAGATACGGTTCGGGATTGGGCTTACCATATTTTACATCGAACGCTGTAACCATCAATTCTTTACGAAACATTCCCGGATAGTTGTGCTCCAACCGTTCGAGCAGGGATAGTTGGCCGGAACCAGTGACCACCATCGGAATCAGTCCATCCTTTTTTACTTTTTGTAGCAACTCCCATGCACCGGGCATACGTTTTGCTTCGGGATACGAATTGAACAAAACACTT
>OGRF01000529.1_pt1 | contig 32400 bp, 45 predicted proteins | sample 1553381 | NCBI WGS metagenome assembly OGRF01 (sample SAMEA2580060, study PRJEB22360) | human gut metagenome | biome: human gut; feature: human-associated habitat; material: faeces | place: Denmark | collected 2008/2010
TCCAAGATGAGCTGGCACGTACCCAGAAAGAGCTGGAACGGTGCCGGACCTTCATCAGCCAGCTGTCGGCGAATATGAGCCAATTTGAATACGAAGAAAGGAGGAATCGAAATGAAGACCATGAAGATTTACGAACATGGGTTGAACAGGCCAAAGCGTAAACCGCGCTTCCGGATCATCCGAACAGGACTGGCCATCATGGCCGCATTCGGGGTCGGGCTGTACCTCGGCAGTGCGACTCCCTGGTCACAGGCCGAAACGGTCGCCACTGATACGGGCATCATTCACGTCGTGAATGAAGGAGAAACGTTGTGGCAGATTGCCGGGCCAGTAGCTGACAAGACCGGCCAGGATATCCGGGAGGTCATCTACCAAATCCAGGTCAACAACGACTTGGGCCCGAACCCGACACTAAAACCTGGTCAGCGACTGGTCATTCGCTTTTAAGACAAAAAAGGACCCCACGGCAAAAACCGCGAGGCCCCGAACCTAGGAAGGTTTGAAAAAAGATGACATCTATATTATATCACAGAACCAGGAGGATGAACATGAAAAAAGAAGACATGATTGAACAGAAATTAGAAGAGCTGAAGAAGGTGACGGAAGGAACTGGCTGCAAACTCATTATCATGACGGCTCATGATGATAGCCACAAGGCTACCGTTCTGCTTAATGGAAATGCCATCGATTTGATTAACATGATGGCATCGCTCTTAGAAAAAATCGCCATCGATACCGGGTGCAGCCGTGAAGAATTGCTCATCGCCCTTTTGATGGGAGGTGACATTCATGGATGCTAAATTAATCATGACCGTCCAGGAAGGCGAAAACCGCGCCGCCTGGCTTGATATGAGAAATCAAGGAATCGGGGGCAGCGACGCCGGCACGATCGTCGGCGACAATCCCTGGAAAAGCCCGTATGCTTTGTGGCTTGAAAAGACGGGCCAGCTGGTTCCGGAAGACATCAGCGGCACGGACCCGGTCTATTGGGGGACGACTTTAGAAGACGTCGTCGCCAGGGAATTCACCAAGCGGACCGGGAAACGGGTTCGCCGCTGTGGCATGATGCAGAGCACGCAAACCCCCTGGCTCTTTGCCAACGTCGACCGCCTGGTCATCGGCGAAAAAGCGGGATTGGAATGCAAGACGACCAATGCCTTTAATGTCAAGGCTTGGGAAGATGACGGGCTTCCGAACGCGTACTACTGGCAATGCCAGCATTACATGATGGTCACCGGCCTGCCAATATGGTACATTGCCGTGCTCATTGGGGGACAGCATTACGATTATAAGTGCATCCCCCGTAATGACGACGACATTGATTACCTAGCTCAAAAAGAAGAAGAATTCTGGAATATGGTTCAAACGATGACTCCGCCGCCTATTGACGGGAGCCGCTCGACGACAGAGGCCATTCAAAGCCAATATCCCGGCGGACAGACAGAGCCGGTAGAGCTTCCCCAGGAAGCGGCCGACGCCCTGGCCCTTATCGACAATGCCAAGGCCGAACGGAAACGCCTCGACGACGTCATCACGACCCAGGAGAACATTATCAAATGCTTCATGGGGGACGATGAGATTGCTACCATCGGCGACCGCAAAGTCACCTGGAAGAACCAAAAAGGGCGCATCACCGTCGACACGAAGAAGTTAAAGAAGGAATTCCCGGACGTCTACGAAGCTTGCATGAAGCAGGGCAAGCCGACGCGGCGGTTCCTGGTATAACTGGTATGAATTGAAAGGAGATATTGTAATGGCAACTACAAAAGGAGGCCTGGCCGCTGCCAAAAAAGCGGCCCCGGCGGCAGTATCGCCGATGAAGAACATGCAGGATCTTATTATTTCGATGAAAGGGCAGATTGAAGCGGCCCTCCCATCCGTCATCACGGGCGAACGATTCGCACGTATGGTCCTTACAGCCATGAGTAACACGCCGAAACTGGCATCCTGTACGCCCAAGAGTTTCTTAGGCGCTATGATGCAAGCGGCACAATTAGGGCTGGAACCGAACACCCCATTAGGGGAAGCCTATCTCATCCCCTTCATGAACCACGGTACCCTGGAATGCCAGTTCCAGGTAGGGTACAAGGGCATGATCTCCCTGGCCCATCGAAGTGGGCTGTATGTCCAAGCTCATGAAGTCCATGAAAACGACGAATTTGATGTCGAATACGGCTTAGAGCCGAAGCTGGTCCATAAACCGGTATTCAAGGACCGCGGCCCGGTCATCGCGTACTATGGATTATGGAAGGATAAAGACGGCATTTCCGGCTTTGAAATCATGAGCAAGGAAGATGTCGAAGCCCATGCCCGGAAATACAGCCAAAGCTACGGGAAAGGCTTCTCGCCATGGAAGTCAAATTTTGACGAAATGGCAAAGAAAACCGTCATCAAGAAGGCGCTGAAATACGCGCCGCTGACGACGGAGTTCATCCGTGGTATCACAGCCGACGGAACTATCAAGACCGAAATCAGCAAAGATATGGTCGATGTCCGAGACGAAACAAACTACACGGACATTCAGGCCGAACCAGTACCCGACAACGTCGACCCGGCCACGGGAGAAGTACGTGACACCCGTTCAGATCAGGAAAAGGCAGACGATGCCGTACTGGATGCGTCACTTGATATGTAGAAGGGATGACGGGGCAGTGGTGAAGCCGCTGCCCCGCATATGAGGTAACTATGAAAAAACGTTTTTTCTGGATTAAGCTGCGGCAGGACTTTTTCCAACAGGAAACCATCGACTGGCTAATGGACCAGGAAAACGGCTGCGCTTACATTGTTCTGTATCTTAAAATGTGCTTATTAACCGCCAACAGTGCTGGTGAGCTCATTAGAACCGTTGGAGAAATGATAGTTCCTTATGAGCCAAAAAAAATAGCCCAAAAAACGGGCTTTGATATTGATACGGTAAACGTTGCGTTATCGCTTTTCAGGCATCTTGGACTTATTGAAGAGACGCCCGATGGGATATCTGTCATGCCGGAAGTAAAGGAAATGGTGGGCAGTGAATCTGAATCGGCTGCCCGCGTTCGCAAGTATCGCAAGAAGAAAAAGGCGTTACAAAGTAACGGAGATGTAACGAATAAGACGTTACAAAGTAACGTAGAGATTAGAGATAAGAGTATAGAGTATAGAGATAAGAGTAAAGAGAGTAAAGAGAATAGAGAGGAGAAAGTAGAAAGTCGGAAGAAAGAAACTGGAGCATCCGACGACGGCTTGAAAGACGTCATCACTGCTTACAGAAAAAACATCTACCCCATGCCCGGGGAGATGGATCTAGAAAAGCTTAAAGCCATGATTGAAGATTTTGGCAGCGACGCTGTTATAAAGGCCATCGACAGAGCTGTTACCCGCAACAAACGAAGCTTGGCATACATCCACGGCATTTTGAAAAGCTGGCAGGCTGATGGCTATGACGATGAAAACATGGTCCGGCCACAATCAGCGCCTCGCAACAGCAAGAAAGCAGCGATTGATACCGTGAATCGCCTAATGGCAGAGTATCAGGCCCAGGAAGGAGAGAAGAAAGATGACAGCAGAGGAAGCGACCCTGAGAGCGATTGGGGTTTTGCAACTGGCGTATCGAAATGATATGCCGGAAGAACGCTTGAGGTTTTATGTAGAGATGCTCAAAGACATCCCGCCGGCGGCCTTGTCGGCCGGGGTCAAATACTGCATCAACCATTGCGATTTTTTGCCCACCATCGCCGAAATCCGGCGAGCCTCGGAAAAAGTGGCTACGCTGGCTATGGGAACCAAGCCCATCGACAGCGCCACGGCTTGGGGCAAGGTGCAGAAAGCCATTGCCGCCGTCGGCTATACCGGCGTGCCGGCCTTCGACGACCCGGTGACGCAGCGCGTCGTAGATCGGTTCGGCTGGAAAGAAATCTGCCAGACACCGACTGACGATACGGCAATCCTGCGGGCCCAGTTCCGCAAGGCCTATGAGTCGGAAGCGGCCCACGTCGAAGAAGTGAAAGAATTTGCTGCTTCCGGCGTCCCGGTCGCTCAGAAGTATCTTGCCGATGCAGGCGTGAAAGAATTGACAGATGGCTTGGCCGCCCGGCTGAAGATGCCGGGATGACGGCAGAAAAGGAGAGAATCATGAATATTTTAGAACAAGTAGCTAAATGGATCGGCGTAGAACTTAATAAGCAGTTCCAGGTCTATGACATGGAAGGAAACCATGTGGCCGCCGCTGTCTTCAAGCTGGACCGCAACGGATGCCAGCTACAGGTGACCCCGAAGCACGATGCCTGCGTCGACCCGGATGCCGTATTAGGCGGCCTCATCCGCGGGGACCTCGTTCCGAAGACAAGGAGGCTGGACGATTGCCCGTTTTGCGGCGGCCAGGATGTCTTAGTGCAGCGGATGCGGTTCACTGGAGAGGGGCAAATACAGATCATGTATACCGTGTACTGCCCAGATTGCCGGGCACACGGCCCGCTTGAGGAATCCGAAGACGCAGCCGCTGATGGCTGGAATGAAAAATGAATAGGAGTGTGGAAGAAATGACTTGTGAAAAAATAACTTGTAACGTTATCTGGCTACGTCAGGCCATGGCGGAATACCTGGACCGTTTGAACAATGTCCTTTTAGTGACGGCTGCGGAAATCCCAGCGCTGGAATGGCGACGGAACAACGGGCAATATATCCCCAGGGCACAGTTCATGGCATTCGATGGGACGAAATACATTGTCGTCGATAACCGGCAGGGGCAATTTGAAAAAGAAACCAAGGAAACGCTGCATGACTGCCTGCGTTGGCTGTTAGCGTAGGGAAACCAGAAAGGAGAGAGAAAGATGGAAATCAAAATCGACATAAAGGGTAGTAACATCGAGCTGGAGACGTTTTTGCATAGTCTTACGATAAATCATAGCCGTGAGAACAAAACGGCCGTTAAAACGGAAAGTACGAAGAAAAAAGGCCGTCCAAAGAAAACGGTGAAGGCGGACTCGGAACCGGCCCCGACGGACGACATCCTGGATGATCCGGAAATGGCCGACATCAGCGCACACATTTTCGGGGACGGTGATTAGGATGAATGATATTTCACGGGCCATGGAAAAGAAACGGACCGAAAAAGCCAAACACCGCTATGCAGTCGGTGCCGAAAGCGGGGCTGACTGGGGGCTGACCCTCATCTACCAGGCCCTGCATGACAAATACGGTTTCGGCCGCAACCGGTTTGCAAAGCTCAATGAAGCCTGGGAACACCTCGACTCGAAAGAACACGGGTTTTCCATCCGCTGGCGGGATGAGCTGTGCAATCATTTCGGTTTCGACCGTTTCCTCAATGAGCGAGACGCCCAGCGACTGGAACGGCTCATTACAGGCAGGACGAAGGACTGGCGCTTGCGGAAATATGTGACGGACCACGTGGCCGCCTCGGTCATCGTGACGCTGCACTCACTCCGGCATGATTTCAAATGGGGCGCGAAGCGCTTGCAGGATCTACAGCAGTATATCCACGACAACATCGACGCCGTCCTAAAGAGCCAGGTCCCTATCTGGGAATTCATGAAATGCCTGCACGTTGAATGCGGGATTGATTACCCGGCCCTGACGGCTTATGAAAAACAGTTCGGTCCAGTTGATATTTACCGTGGGAACCGCGGAGAAAGGTAGAAGAAGATGACAGAAAGGTACATTTTACAATTTCCTCGAGGCGTGGCTGTTTCAATTTTTCCATACGATACAGCTTATCTTAACGACGAAAAATTTTTAGAAGAATTCAAAAGGCAAATCCGGGAGGCTTTTCAGGAATACACAGCAGGCACAAATCCTGACTACATTTTGCAGGACAAAATTATGTTCATCGATTTAATCCGTGAACTGAATTTCGAAGTATCCTCAAGACAAATCTTAAACGAATGTATCCGGAATCAAGTTGACGATGCGGGTTCGTTTGACCTAGAAAATTCTTTCGACACCGACGATTTGGAGCAGTTAATTGATGAAGGCGTCAGCCGATATAGCAGAAGCTGGACCAACTGGAGCCCCGACAAACATGTAAATGAAACAGCTATCATGTTTGTCAGCATCGCTATAAAAGTGGTACTGAACTACATCCCAACACTTAAACAGAAAAAGCCGAATCGAGGTGACGAATGACATGAAGTTCGGACGATTCAAGCCGTGGAACGAATGGGAAGACCACCTCGACGGGACGGAACATTACCAGTTCCACTTTAAAAACGGCTATGGGGCCAGCGTCATCCGCGGCCCTTACAGCTACGGCGGACCGCAAGGCCTGTATGAGCTGGCCGTACTCCGGAAGCGCCGGAAACACTGGGAAATCACGTATGACACGCCGATTACAAGCGACGTCTTGGGGAACCTGGAAGTTGACGACGTAGTGAAGGCGCTGGAGGACATCAGCAACCTGGCTGATGACTACGATTTACTTCATGAGAGTTTTGTAGATCATGACGGAAACGTTGTGTTTGTGGATTAAGGAGTGAAATATGCAGCCTACTGATAAATTAAAGGAGGTGATTCGATTGATTGACATGAGCATGGAACACGTCCGGGCCGTGATTGATAAAGCCTGCCAGGACGGGAAGAGCTACGCCACGATTGAAAAAAGTGGGGATGCTGCCGTGGACGATGCTGTCGCACAGACCATCGACAGTATGGGCTATAAGGTAGCCATCAACCCGCAGGAAATTCTTATCAGCTGGTTTTAGGAAAAGAGAAGAGATTCCGTTCTAGGAGGCGCCCATGGTTTATAACTTCACAATCGACGGCCGTCCGATGACAAAAAAGAACAGCATGACCAAGACCCGATACGGGCTCATCCAGTCCAAGCAGTACCGTGATTATGAAAAAATGGCCCTGTGTCAGCTGATGACCCAGAAGCCGCGTGGCTTCCGTGCGATTGATTGTGCGGCCCGGATGACCGCTAGGTATTATATGCCGAGCCGCAAAGGCTGGCCTGACCTGTTCGGGCTGGTCCAGGCGACGGCCGATATTTTGGAGAAAGCCGGCATCGTAGAGGACGACGGCTATATCGCCGATGTGGCCTACAGCTGCATCGCAGGCGTCGACCCGGTATGGCCGCGCGCCGAAATCAAAGTCATCCCCATGCCGGACGACAAACTCAACGAACTGCATCCCAAACTCAGAAAGAAGTTAAAAATGATTGGAGGAACCAGAAATGAATAAAACCGATATGATTACCGCTGTTGCAGGAAAAGCCTGCATGACCAAGAAAAATGCTGAAAAAGCAATCAATGCTGTATTCGAAGTTATCAGCGACAGCCTCGCCCAGGGGGATAAAGTACAGATTATTGGCTTTGGAACTTTTGAAGCCCGCGACCGCAAGGCTCGCGAAGGCCGCAACCCGCGCACTAACGAGCCGATTCAGATTGAAGCATCCAAGACCCCGGCTTTCAAAGCTGGCAAACAGCTCAAAGATTTAGTCAACGGGAAATAAGAGGCCGTTATGGGCAGATGCTACTACTGCCACCGGAACCTGGCCGGGCGCCGCATCCACTATGTGGTGACCCCGGCTGGGAACCTGGCCCCGGTCTGTGCCGATGACCGGGAATGTAAACCAAAAGGCATCCCATGCTACGGACATAAGCCCAGGCTTCGACGATCGCCAAGGACGCGGGCGTTGAAGCGGAATCAAGGAGGAGAATGAAATGATCGATGACAAGACGGCCAAGATGGCCATAAATACGCTAAAAGCGTATTGCGACGGAAAGAGATGCGCGGATTGCGCCGTATCCAAGACGTGCGACCTGGCAGATGATGCTTTTCAGTATTTTGCTGAATACCCCCTTGTTGGTAAATTTGAAGATTTACAGAAGCCCCTCGAAAAGGCGCCGAAGTTCGACATCAGGCAGAAAGACAGCGCAGATTTTCGGAAGTACATCAATGAGATATTTATGCGTGAAGCGGAAAAATACGGGCTCCCGATGAACACGGCCAACTCGATAAAATGGACTGCGCGCGGGACCATCGTAGTCACGTTCGTCGACGATGACAACAAGGCGAACTACATGGGCCGGGCGAAATGCCATCCCGGCGACGCTTTCAACCCGGAAATCGGCATCAAGCTGGCCATCGAAAGAGCGGCCCAGGCGATGCATGCGCCGTTCGTTCCGGCAGAAGGCGAAACTTATTATTACGTTGATGACGAGAATCTCGTATACAGCACTATTAACCACAATACCAACAAAGACGCTTTGAATATCGCAGTCGGTAACTGCTTCAGGAAACGTAAAGAGGCATATGCCAATAAAGAAGCTATCATGAAACGCATTGAAAGAGCCAAGGCGCTATTGGAATCATTACGGGAGGATGATGTAAATGCGATGGGTAGACGTGGATGAACAATTACCCATTCCGCAGCGGCGTGTGTTGGTAGCGATGCACGCCGGCACGGAGTGGGAATTTAAAGCCGTCGGGGTGTTTTGCCAGGACCATTGGCTCGTAGACGGGGAAACCCGTCTCATCCCGATGCGTGAAGTAGATTATTGGGCGCCGATAGCATCGACGCCGAAGCGATAGAGGTGACAGGATGACAAAACGAACGGTATGGCTGGGGCTCATCATTTACGCCGTTGTATGCATGGCGGCCTTTATGACGATGCTCGTCATGATCTTTAAATAGGGCGGTGAGGCTATGGAAAACTGGTACAAACCAGGCCCGGTACAGTCTCACCAGATGACGGATGAAGAGCGCAAGCACTACGCACCGAAAAGGAAGAAAGCCAGTGACACGCGCTCTGAGGCTGACATCGAGACTTACCAGGCCGACACGATATTCAAGATCCGGAAGCGGATGCATTACACCTGCAAGAAGATTCGCGGGAGGAGGCGGTAAGAAGATGTGGGACATTGTCAAATATTCGTTCTATGGGGCCTGCCTGACGTTTTGGGTGGTCTTCGCGATGACTTTATTATGTGCAAACCGATAGGAGGCTTATAACGGACATGGGGCGCAAAAACAGACGGCGGAGACGAAAACCGCCATTGATGCCCTGGAGCCGGGAGCCGGAACTAAATCATGGGACCCTCGTCCCGCACCGGAGCCGCTGCGCGTTCTGCGGGCGGCCCCTTCCTCGTTCCGGCTGGCATTGGTTCCGGGACGAATTCGGGCAAAGGGTCCGGAAGTGCAACGACGAACGAAACTGTATGAGGAGCCGGAAACAGGCCGCCGAGGAGTCTTTTAGGCGGGCCATTCGGCGCAATGCTTATCACACGGGCAGCTATTGGATGAAGGAGGACCGGGAAAATGGAAACGAATGATCGCATTGAGCAGGTCAAGGGCCTGCTGCACCGCTATCACCGGACGGCGGTATATATCAAGAACCTCAAAGAGGAGATCGCCGACAAGAAAGCTCAGATAGAAGCCATGCCGGCGCCCAAAGTGCCTGGCTATTCGCCAACCCCAGGAGGTGGGGCGAATAATCTGAGTCCCGAGGAACGGGCCTATTTCGCCAACGAGAGGGCCTTAGAGCGCATCACGGAATTACAGTGCCGCATCAACGAACTGGAGCCGATTCTGCTGCGTGTCGACCGGACACTCGACGCCCTGACCGTTACCGACCGTAATATCATCGTGAGCCGCTGCATCAATCACTACCCCTGGAACATGACGGCCCGGACGGCCCACTGCTCCCCGAGTTACTGCCGCCGGCGCATCGACCACATCCTCAGCCTGATGGCGGACATGATGCTGGGGCCTGGCGACATCCCCATCCCCATGGAGTTATTCACGCAGGATACACAATGATTGTGGATAACTGAAAAGCTGTAGCACATTCGTGGCACTTTTGTAGCACATTCGTAGCACTTTTGTAGCACATTCGTAGCACTTTTGTAGCACATTCGTAGCACCACATGACAAGCTTTGCGTGCTATAATGACAGTATCGGGGACGGGGACCAGATGCCGCCGTTCGGTCATTGCGCGGTATCGGTCCCGTCTCTACAATGTGCGCTTTGTTCTTAGTGATAGGCAATCTAACGGCGCACAACATGGACGTGGCCGGGTGTACAATAGTAGTGTGTGTCTGTCACGCTGAACAGGCATACCCCCGGAATCGTCCGACCATGAAGCCAGTGCCACTCTTTGCTTATCAGATTCAGTGCAGCACAAAGCCAGGAGACATCGTATATGATTCCTTCGGTGGGAGCGGGACGACATTGATTGCCTGCGAACAGCTGCAACGCAAGGCCATGATTATGGAGCTGGACCCGCGCTATGTTGATGTTATCATCAAGCGATGGGAGACATTAACTGGGGAGTCGGCTGTACTGATGGATTGACGATTACGAAACCGGACAAATAGGCGGTGGTGAGTATGTAATGGATGTAAAAGAACAAGCGTTCAGTGATTATTTGAGAGGGCTCAAATATAAGGAACTAGCAGAAAAATATGGAGTATCTGTTAATACTATAAAATCTTGGAAACGGCGGTATGGATGGAGCCGTGAAAAGGGTGCACACAAAAAGAAAAAGGGTGCACCCTATTTTAATATAAACGCAGCCGGGAATAGTGGCGGCGGCCCTGTCGGGAATCAAAAAGCACGCACTCATGGTTTGTACGCGAAATACGTTCCGGAAGAAACGCTGGAAATTATGGATGGAGAGCGTGACAAAAGTACGCTCGACTCCCTGTGGGAAAGTATCTGTTTACAAAAAGCCGCCATTGTGCGAGCACAACGCATCATGTTCGTCCGAGACGCCGCGGATATTACCAAAGTACAAAAAAGGCTGAAATCAGGCCGCGGGGGTAAGGAAGTGGAATTTGAACTGCAACTGCCGTGGGACAAACAAGCAACGTTCCTCAAGGCGCAGTCAAGAGCCATGGGTACGCTGAATAATATGATTCGGCAATATGAAGAAATGCTCCACCAAAGTGCAGACAATGAAGAACAGCGCCTGCGGATTGAAAAGCTCAAGGCCGAGGTGGCCGAATTGCGCACGGATAACGATGAGGAGGATATTACTTTTGAATTCTCACGAGAACCGAAAACGGAAACGAAAAGTTAATATTGCCAATCTGATTGCCCCATCGTTCGATGAGGTCTTTTTTGACGTCGAACAGCACCTGCATACCTTTTATCTGCTGGCCGGTGGCCGTGGCAGCGCCAAGTCATCGTTTGTAGGCGGCATCCGCATCCCCGTATCGGTGATGGAAGACCCGAATGTCCATGCCGTCGTCATCCGTAAGGTCGGCAACACCATCAAGAACAGCGTATTGCCTCAGATTGTCTGGGGGCTGGAGAAATTGGGCGTCCTGGACAAGTTCCGCGTCAAATTGTCGCCGCCGGAAATCACGTACAAGAAGACGGGGCAGAAAATCCTTTTCTTCGGTCTGGATGACCCAGCAAAAGTCAAATCCATCAAACTGCCCTTTGGCTATGTTGGCATCGTGTGGTTCGAGGAATTGGACCAGTTCAGCGGCATGGAAGAGATTCGCAACGTGTTGCAGTCTCTCCTGCGCGGCGGCCCGTCCTATCAAGTATTCGGAACGTATAACCCGCCGAAGAGCCGGAACAACTGGGTCAATGAGGAAATTCTTGTGGATGATCCAGACCGGCTGGTTCACCATTCGACCTATTTGACCGTGCCGGAAGACTGGCTGGGGCCTCAGTTCTTGGCCGAAGCGGAAAAGCTCAAAGCCAAGAACGAACGGGCCTATCGTCATGAGTATCTCGGCGAAGTTACAGGCACCGGCGGCGCTGTCTTCGAGAACGTTGAAGACATGGCCATGAGCGATGAACTTGTCGGAAATTTTGACAGGTTGTACTACGGCCTGGACTTCGGTTTTGCTGTGGATCCGCTGGCGTTCGTTTCCATGTATTACGATGCTAAGCACGAGGATTTATATGTCTTCGACGAAATATACCAGCAGAAGCTTACGAACAGCCAGGCGGCCAAAATGATACGAAAAAAGGCGGATACAAGGGAAATCATTGCGGATAGCGCCGAACCGAAATCCATCAAGGAAATGAGGGACTGCGGGTTACATATCAATGGCGCCCGGAAAGGCCCGGACAGCGTAGATCATGGCGTCAAATGGTTACAGGACCGGGCGCATATCTACATCGATAAACGACGCTGCCCGAATACGTATCGCGAATTCATCAGCTATGAGTACGAAAGGAACCGGCAGGGGCAGTTCATCAGTGCTTACCCGGATAAAGACAACCATGCTATCGACGCAGTACGCTATGGGATGGAACGAATGATCCGTGGCAATAACTTCAGTTTTTAAAAGACAGGAGGTGACAACATGTTACAAGGAATACAAGCCTACTTTGGGCCGGGGGCGGATGATCCGAATGAGATCCTACGCCGGGGGGCCTTGAAGAATATGACGGATTTGCAGTTCCTGGCCACGGAGACTTTGAAATGGCTGAACAGTCCGAAACGCAGTATGCAGATGAAAGGCCGCGCCTATTATCGCTATGCCCATGATTTTGAGGATACCGTATTCACGGTGCGGGATGCTGACGGCATGCCAGTCCAGTACAAGAAAAACATTAAGCATGTTATCGATAATCAGTATGCCAATATGGTAGACCAAAAGACGAATTACATGCTGGGCAAGCCGTTTTCTTTGCAGACGCAGGATGAAAACTATACGGCGCTTTTAGAGGTTGTTTTCGATAAAGCCTTTAAACGTATGCTTAACGTAGTAGCTGTGGATGCACTGAATGAAGGTCTGGCATGGATTCATCCTTATTACGATGAAAACGGGCAGCTGCAGTTCAAGCATTTCCCTGGGCATCAGATTTTACCTTTTTGGGCTGACGATGACCACACACAACTGGACCTGGCTATCCGGTATTATAAGACGATTGCCTACGAAGGGCTGGTCGAAAAGACGATACAGCATGTTGATGTGTATCGTAAGGACGGCATATACAGGTATGTGATTAATGGCGGCCGGTTAATCCCGGACTCGGATATCCCTACTATCGCTTATGCGTCGATAGCGGATGCCGACGGGGGAACCGTTCCTGTTGGCTGGGATCGCATCCCGTTGGTAGCCTTTAAATATAACCCGTATGAAATCCCGCTGATCCAGCGTGTGCTGCCGTTACAGGACGCCATCAATGCCACCCGTTCCAACTGGAACAATGCGATGAACGAGGATATCCGCGACACCATCTTTGTGTTACGCAATTATGATGGTGAGGATGTCCCAGAGTTCCGGCGTAAGCTGATGGAATACGGGGCCGTGAAAGTAAGCGATGACGGCGGCGTTGATACGTTGCGGCTGGAGCGCGACTCGAACCAGTATACCGAATACTTGGACAAGACAAAGAAATCGCTCATCGAAAACGCACGCGGGTTTGACGCCAAAGACGACCGCATGAGCAATAACCCCAATGAAATGAACCTGCGTTCGATGTATTCAGATATCGACCTGGATACGGATATGATGGAAACACAGTTCCAGGCGGCGTTTGACCAGCTGTTGTGGTTCGTGGATCAGTATCTTTTGAATAGCGGCCAGCCGGACTATACACAGGAAAAAGTTATTTTCACATTTAACCGGAACATGATTGTCAATGACGCTGATACCATCAATAACATCCGCAACAGCGAGGGCCTTGTATCCAATGAAACCCTGTTGGCGCATCATCCGTATGTTAAGGATGTTGCCACTGAAATGGAAAAGGTCGCCGCCGAGCGCCAGGAGTCCATGCCGGGTATGACAGGGGATTACCTGAACAACGGGAATGCAGGCGATGAAACATGACCCCACATGATGCGGAATACTGGGCAAAGCGGTTCAGACAGCTGGAGGAGACCGAACATGATAAATCCAGTCAGTACGTTTATGAAAATGTTGAAAAGCAGTTTGCCCTGGCGGCTAAAGAGCTGGAAAAAGAAATCACCGCCTGGGTACAGCGATTTGCTGAGGACAACGCCCTGAGCATGGCCGAGGCCCGGAAACTGCTGACAACGAAAGAGCTGCAGGAATTCAAATGGACCGTGGAAGATTATATCAAGCACGGCGAAGAAAACAAGCTCAGCGGGGATTGGACGAAACAGCTGCGCAATGCGTCGGCCCGCGTTCATGTTACCCGCCTGGATTCATTAAAGCTTCAGATGCAGCAGCACCTTGAATCTCTTTATGGGAACCAGGTCGATATGTTGGACAGACATCTCCAGGAAACCTATGCCGATTCGTACTATCATACGGCGTATGAGGTAGCTAAAGGGCAGGAAGTTGCAGTTCAGATGAACCGTATCGATAACGCCCGATTAGCCAGCATAGTATCTAAGCCATGGGTGCAGGATGGGAAAACCTTTTCGGACCGGCTATGGCGTGATAAGGATACGTTGAATAACGTTCTCCAGGAGCAGTTATCGCAGGCTGTCATCCGCGGCGAGCCCTTAGGCAATATCACTAAAAACGTGCGTGATCGAATGGGCGTAGCCACGAGCTCAGCGGCGCGGCTGGTTTCAACGGAATCGGCGTTCTTCGCTACGGCGGCCCAGCAGAAGTGCTTCAGCTTCCTGGGCGTCAAAGAATATGAATTTGTGGCAACCCTTGATGATCGAACGTCTGAAATCTGTCAGGATATGGATGGCAAGCATTTCAAGCTGACGGAAATGAAGCCTGGTACGAATGCCCCGCCGATGCATTGTAATTGTCGGTCCTGTATTGCACCGTATTTCGACGACGCTAAAGACAGCGCCCGGGTGGCCAGGAATCTAGAGACCGGCAAGACTGAAACCGTGCCGGCAGATATGACGTACCCGGAATGGAAGAAAGTATATGTCAAGAAGGAAATGTCAATCCAGAATTGGGCAAGAAAACGAGACATGGATTTGATTCAAGACGTTAGCCGTGAATATAAAAAGATGGCAAGTCCCGGGATAGGGCTGGTAACGCGTCAAGAGGGATATTCAGAGTCTAAGCATAGGGATGAAATAGCAATGGCGCAGCTCATGCACGATACATTTGGCGGAGATATAGAACTTATTAAGGAAGACCGGAGGCCCGGGGTATTATCACCTGATTATGAATGGCATGGAGCCTTTTGGGATTTGAAAACATTAGAATCTGAAAATGCCGCAGATAAAGCTATACGTCATGGCATTAAGCAAATTATGGATAATCCTGGCGGTGTGGTTATCCAATATTTCAAAGATTTAGATATCGAAAAAATGATTAAGATAATCGCTGATAGATTATCAAGGTCAAAGATTAAGATGGATGTAATTATTTTCAAGGATAAAGAAGTAAAAAAAATTATCCGATATGCAAAAAAAAGATAAGCAATCCTAAGTTCCCCCACCATTGGGGCAGGGGATAGAATTGCTTATCTTTTAACTAAATTTTACCATAGTAGCCATTAAAATGCAATAATGCATTAACTTAGGAATCGTCGCTCTGGTACTTCGACGGTAAATAGAGGACGAATCATCGAGGGCTGAACCTCGTTAAAAAGTGTGTTCGAAAGGAGTTTTTACAGATGACTAAAGAAGAATTGGTAAGCATGGGATTGTCGGAAGAACAGGCTGACAAAGTACTTGCCGCACATAAAGAAGAAATGAAGGAATACGTTCCGAAAAGCCGTTTTAATGAAGTCAATGAAGAAAAGAAAACGCTGAAATCTCAACTGGCTGAACGGGATAAACAGCTGACGGCTCTCAAGAACACCGCCGGCGATAATGAACAGCTGAAACAGAAAATCGCAGAGTTGGAAGAATCGAACAAGAAAGCCTCTGCCAAACATGAAGCACAACTCAAACAGCTGCGCATTGATCACGCGGTAGAATCGGCGCTTACCTCAGCTAAAGCGCGTAATCAGAAAGCCGTCAGGGCCCTGTTGAATCTGGATGATGTCGATATCGACGATGACGGCAAAATCAAAGGCCTGGACAAACAAATCAAGAAGCTGGTCGAAAGCGATGATACAAAATTCTTGTTTGAATCGGACGACGGCAAAACTCGGGATGCCGGTGGCAAGCCTAAAAGTAATCTGAGCGGCATGAATATCCTCACGCCGCCCAATGGAGAAGACGATAACGGAAGCGGCCAATCTTTGGGCGCGTCTTTTGCCGCTAAGTACAATGCCATGAATAACCCATCTTCTACTAATGGAAAGGAGTAATTTAAATGTCCCACATTAAAACAGTTACCACAGCCGTAACCCCGAATTTCCTTGCATCTGCGGTAGGATTGACCGTTAATACTTGTACAGTACCCGCCGATGGCGTTACCGCCGATGAAAACGGCTACAAAATCGTACCTGCCGGAACGGTTTATCCGTCTAATGACGCTAAGGCGACAGGTATCCTTTTCGAGGATGTCGATGTTACCTATGGCGACCATGAAGGCGCGCTCATCGTAGCTGGCCGAATTTTTAAAGATCGCCTGCCGGTCGAACCGGCAACGGAAGCCGCAACCCCGTTGACAGCATCTGGCATCATTTTTGTCACTGAGTAAAGGAGGACTAGGTATACATGGATATTTTAAAACTTATCGAACCGAAAGATCTGCTTGATTTTTCGCAGAATTTCTCTGTTACCCGCAATTATTTAGGCGATACGTTGTTCCCGGATACAAAAACACAGAATTTCAAGGCGGAATTTTACCGCCTGGCTGATTCCCGGATGCTGCCGACCATGGCCCCGGTACATGCGCTTGATGCGGAAGCCCATATTGGTCAGCGCCCGGCCTTGGAAAAAGTTACCCTTGAAAAAATGCTCATCAAGGAAAAAATCAACCAGTCCGAAAGCATTCAGCTTGCACTCGACAATGGCGCTGCCAAGAATACCTTAGTCCAATACATCTTTGATGATGCGGCCCGTCTGGCTGAAGCCGTTAAAACCCGTACGGAAGTTATGAAGTGCGATGTTTTGCAGAATGGTGCCCTTACTATCAACGAAAACGGCGTAAAGCTGAGCGTTGATTATGGGGTACCGTCTGCCAATAAGACTAGCCTTGACTTCAGCAGCACAGGAGACCCGCTTACAGCTATCCAGACCATGGTAGATAACGCAGCTGACGCAGGCCAGAAACTTACTACTGTCGTTACTTCGACAAAGGTCGTAACGGCTATGCGTAAGCATGCCTCCGTTCAGACCGCTATCAATGGCGTGAACGCTAAAGGCGCACTGGTTACCCGTGATGCTTTCAATAACTTTATGGAAGCTGAATTCGGTTTGACTATTCAGGTCAATGATGGCCGGTACCAGTATGAAGGGGCTAAAGGCAAGCTGACGGCAAACCGTTATATTGACGCCAATAAGTTCATCGGCCTGGCTACCCTGCCTAATGGCACTATGGGTACAGGCCTTTGGGGCGTAACACCGGAAGAGCTGGCCTATGGCCCTTGGACAGCTAAAAGCCAGAATCAGTACATTACGGTATCGATGTGGCAGGAACCGGACCCGGTAGCCACATGGACGAAGGCATCTGGCTTGTTTATCCCGGTTGTGCCCAACCCGAAAGGCATCTACATCGGCACGGTAACGATGTAGAGGAGGTGAGGATATGCTGGATGTACTGACATTGAAATCCTTGCTGGGGCTTGACCCGGGAGATATAAGCACGGATTCCGCGTTAGCCTTTGCGCTTGAAGATGCAGAGGAAATCATCCTGAACTACTGCAATATCTCCAAAATGCCTAAAGGGCTGGAGAAAACAGCGTATCGGATGGCCATGGACCTGTATCGGAACGAACAACCAGGCACCGTGAAAGGCAGCGCATCCGGCAGCGTTTCCTCGATTGAAGAAGGCGATACTACCGTATCCTTTAATACCAACTCATACGATGAAGCCTATGCCGCATCGTTGCTGAAGGTGTACAGTAAATCGCTGAATCGATATCGTAAGGTGGCGTGGTAGCATGAAACTCTCAATACCCGTAAAATCCGCCAGGGACGCCATAGAAGCCCTGTACAGTGATACCTGTACAATTTATCAGTACGAGAAGAAAACGGACGCTGTGACGCATATCACGGGATCAGCTCGCAGCGTCGTGGTAGAGAACTGGCCGTGCCGATTATCATTCAGCAGTTACCCGGCTACGACGGATGACAGGGCCGCCGACCATGTATCTCAGACGATTCAATTATTCCTGTCGCCGGATATTATTGTCCCTCCAGGTGCCTATATAGAGGTCACCCGCGGGGCACAAACGACGGCGTACCGCAACAGCGGCAAACCAGCTGTATATGCAACGCATCAGGAAATCGAATTAATTCTTGATGCAGAGCATCCGTAACAGGAGGAAATGCTATGGCTAAAGGGAACTTCAAAGACCTTGAACGCTTCAGGGACCGATTGACAAAGCTGTCAGAAGACCAAAAGGACCAGTTTTATAAGGACTGCTGTAAAGAACTGGCGGCCCGCTTCCTGCGTAAGGTTATCAAGCGGACGCCTGTCGGGAAAGGGCAATTTGAAGTTGTCCGGGATAAAGCCGGCGGTACAGTGAAGTACAAGCGCGGTAAGCGGAAGGGCGAAGTCAAACTGAAACGCCTGGCCAGCGGCGGTACCTTGCGCCGGGGCTGGACGGCGGTATCCGAAGAGGCTGCTAAATCCGGAGGCACTGATATATCTGCCTACGTTAATGCCCTTAAGGTTGAGCACATGGGCAAAGAATATCGGGTTACATTGACGAACCCGGTATCCTATGCGTCGTATGTGGAGTACGGCCATGTACAGGAGCCGGGCAGGTTCGTCCCGGTCCTGGGCAAGCGGCTGAAAGTAAGCTGGGTCAAAGGTCAATTCATGATGACCATATCCGAACAGGAACTGACAGCAGAAGCCCCTAACGTATTAAGAAGGTGCTTGAATGCATTGCTGAAGGAGGCGCTGGGGAAATGATCACGGCCATAGAACAGGGCATTTCTAAAGCCATCTACGAGGCTTTTGGTGATGGCTACGAAATCCATATTGATGAATGTGAGCAGGGATTCACGAAGCCGGCGTTCTGGATCCTTGAAACCTCAGCCCAGCAGGAGCTGGTATTCGGGAAGCGCTATAACCGTAAATATAATTTCGATGTCCAGTATTTTCCGAAAGCGGACAGCTACGAACGGACCGAAGAAATTAATACCGTGACCGATGCCCTACTGATGGCGCTGGAGATTATCTCCGTAAACAGCGGGCTGATTAGAGGTTCCGGTATCAATTATTCAGTGCAGGATGGTGTTCTGCACTTTTTTATTACCTATGAAGTATTCGTACTGCGCCCGGATGAAGACGTCCCGATGATGGAAACGCTGACACAGACGCAGCATGTGAAAGGAGCAAACGATGGCTGATACAAAATTGGAAACGGCGGCAGCGAAAACGGAGCCTACATTTACCGTTGAAGCGCTTTACAGCGCGAAAAAATACGCCGGTAAACGGGATATCCTGCTGGCCGCGCTCGAAATGGGGAAAGAATACACCATGGAAGAAGCGGATAAAGCCGTACAGGATTTTATGAATCATGAAGTAAAAGAAACAGTGAATGCGTAATAGAAAGGGTTGATGAAATATGGCTTTAGGCGGCGGCACATGGCTTTTTCAGAACAAGAAACTGCCAGGTACCTATATTAACTTTGTCTCTAAAGTCCGCGCCAGTGTCAGCATTGCGGATAGAGGCTACGGGACCATGGCCCTCGATTTGGATTGGGGTCCGGAAGACAGTGTATTTACGGTAACGGCTGAGGATTTCCAGAAAAATTCCATGAAGATTTTCGGTTATGATTATGCATCGGATGAAATTAAGGGCCTGCGGGATTTGTTCCTGCATCTGAAGGTCGGTTACTTCTATCGGCTCAACAGTTCGCCCGTTAAGGCAACCTGTACGATTGCCAAGGCAAAATACGGGGGCACCCGTGGCAATGACATTACCGTTGCGGTAAGCGCTAACGTTGACGATACTTCTAAATTTGACGTCACAACTTATCTTGACGTTGATGGGGTAACGACAACCGTAGATAAGCAGAAAGCCAAGACTTCCTGGGATGGGGTAGAAGATAACGACTATGTCGATTTCGTCCGGGATAAGGATTTGGCACTGACAGCCGGAACCAAGCTGACAGGTGGCACGAACGGCGAAACCATCACCAGTGCCCAGTATCAGAAGTACCTCGATAAAATCGAACCGTACTACTTCAATGCAATGGGCTACCCCGGTACTGATGACAAAATCCAGAGCCTGCTGATTCAGGCAACACGACGCCTGCGCGATGACGTCGGATCTAAATTCCAGCTCGTCTTATACGGGGCAACGAAAGTCGATTATGAAGGCGTCATTTCTATCCTGAATAAGGTCAAAGATTCCGGCGTCTCTCCTGCGTCCCTGGTATATTGGGTAACCGGTGCAGAAGCTTCCTGCCAAATCAATGCGACTACGACGAATATGGCGTACGATGGCGAATACGACGTAGATACCGATTATACACAGTCCGAACTGGAAAAGGCGATTACTGACGGCATGTTCATGATGCATAACGTCACCGATGCCGTAAATGGCAACGTAACCGGTGATACACGGGTACTGAAGGACCTTAATACCTTTACGTCGTTCACGAAGAATAAGAATGAAGATTTCAGCCTGAATCAGGTTATTCGTGTTCTTGACCAGGACGCTACGGACATTTCGCACCTCTTCAATGCACAGTATCTCGGCAAGGTACAGAACGGCGATGCAGGCCGTACGGCTTTGTGGAGCGATATCGTAGCCCTGCACAAAGAATATCAGCGCGTGGAAGCCATCCAGAATTTCAAATCCGATGACGTGCCGATTCCGACACAGGGTGAACAAAAGACGGCTGTCCTGGAAGACTATGCAATCCAGCCGACCTGCGCGATGGAAAAACTGTACTTGAAAGTCGTTGTGGCATAAAAGGAGGGATGAATCATGTCGATTGACGCATTGTCTACCATGCAGGCTAAAGATGTCATTAACGCCCGTTTAGCCATGGCCTATGTCACGGTAAACGGCAACCGTTATAAATTATTCCAGGCCAAGAAAATCACGGCGAAATTTAAAAAGGATAAGAAGGAAGTAGGCATCCTGGGCAGGGTCAACAAAGGCCATAAATCCGGCGGCGGTGAAGGCACCGGGAGCATGACCATTTATCAGAATACGGCCCTTTTCACGGATATGATGAAAACCTATAAAGATACCGGGGAAGATATCTACTTTGACTTGCAGCTTATTAATTCCGACCCGACATCGGACGCCGGAGATAATATTACGATCCTGAAAGACTGCAACCTGGATGAAATCGGTATCGCCTCGGCGGATGCTGATGGTGATTGGCTTGAACAGGATGTAGACTTTACCTTTGAAGATTGGGAAAATCCGACAAAATTCAAGGAATTAGATGGTATGAAAGCATAGGAGGGTGTAATCAATGGCATCTACAAACAATGATAATTTAAAGGCGTTTCTTTTGGAAAACGCAATCCCTGCTGAAAAAGTGACGTATGTTGCATCCCGGCGTTTTGTGGGGGCTGATAGAAAACCTATTGCCTGGAAGCTTCGTATTTTGACCAGTGAAGAAAGCGACAAACTCTTGAACCAGAGCAAGCATAAAGAATTTGTTCCGGGTACGAGAGATATCAAGATTGTTACGGATAATGAAGCCTTCCTTACCAAGCTCATTTGCGCCAGTGTTACATTTCCCAATTTGAATGACGCATCCTTACAGGATTCGTACCAGGCCATCGGGGCCGAAGATCTTATTCATAAGATGCTTACCCCTGGCGAATATATCGACCTGGCTAGCGCTGTACAGGAAGCCAACGGCTTCGAGGTCGGCATGCAGGATAAAATCGAACGCGCAAAAGGTTAATCCGCGGGGATGAATTCGAGGGTATCCGTGCGGATTTCTACGCCATTATGGCGTACTATGCCCTCCATAAACTTCACATCCTGCCGCATGAGTTGTTAAGCCTGTCGTCTAATGAGCAGGCTTTTATTTATGCGGCAATACAGATTCGTGTGGAAAAAGAAGAAAAGGCCATCCGAAAGGTGAAGGACTGATAATCTGGCCGGAAAGGAGGACACATGGCTAGTATTTCGCAATATATCAGTTTAAGTGACGGCGTCAGCGGGCCCTTACGGAAAATGGCGCAGGCGGCTGATGTCACCGTGAACCGCATGCAGCGGCTGACCAATGTATCGAGCGCGTCAGAAGCACGATTGGCCAGGCTGGGCAATCGCGGTTATACGGCGCTGGCTACCGTCAGAAATGCAGCCGCGAATGCTGTCAGCTCTGCGGCTCAGATTATCCCTGTAGCAGAAAATTCCGGGAATGCCTTTACCTATATGGGCAATAAAGCCCGGGGAGCGCTCAACGGAATAAAGGCGTCCGCCGCGGGGTTGGTTTCCATGTTCGGGTCCATGTTCGCCATCGGGAGCGTCATGAGCCTGGTTCAGCGAAGCATGGCCGCCGCGGCAGAACTGGGTGGGGCTGAATTGCGGTTAAAAACCATCATGCAGCAGCGTATGGGTGCCACTGACGACATGGTAAACAGCATCAAAAACCTGATTGGCGAAGAGCAAAAAGTTGGCGTCGTCAGCAGGGCGGCACAGACGGCCGGGGCTCAACAGCTGGCCACATTCCTAAACAGTAAAGACGCGCTGGGAACGTTGATCCCGGCCATGAATAACTTAGCGGTACAGCAGCGCGGGGCTAAAGCTACCGGCGAAGACATGGTCAACATCGCCAATATGATGGGCCGGGCCTTACAGGGCAATGTAGGGGCGTTGACGCGCTGCGGCATTACCTTCTCCGACGCTCAGGCTAACGTACTGAAATTTGGGACCGAGGAAGAACGTGCCGCTACTATGGCCGAAGTCATTACCCAGAATGTCGGCAATATGAACGCCGTATTTGGGCAGACAAAAGGCGGGCAGGCCGCGCAGAAAATGAACCAGATTAACGAAGCCATGGTAAAAGTAGGCCGTAGTGTGGCTGAGGCATTTAATTCGATGAAAGTCGCCAGCGCAGATATACAGGTAGCCGGCGTTGAAATCCTGGGCGCTGTCATTATCAAAGTCATGCAGGTGATCACTATTTTTGCAAGCGTTGTGACGTCTGCTTTCGCGGCGGTAAAACCCTTTTTTATGGGCATACCAGAAGTTATAGCGAATAACTGGAGCCTCATCGAGCCTGTGATCTTTGGGGTAGCAGCTGCCTTAGGCGTGTACGCCGCGGCTTCCTTCTTTGCCGCAGATGGGGCATTTGCTCACTTTGCCGGTATGGTTGTTCAAACCGGCGCGACGATAGCTCACACAATCGCCAGTTGGGCCGACATTGCGGCAATCATTGCGATGACCATTGCGCAGGACGGGCTTAACGTAGCTATCGCAGCCTGCCCGATTACCTGGATTATTGGGGCCATCATTGCCCTGATTGTCATCTTTTATTTGGCTATTGCCGTGGTGAATAAGTTCGCAGGAACCAGCATATCAGCTACTGGCATCATATTTGCCGCCTTTGCCTGGCTGGGTACTGGCATCATCAATACCATCAAGACCGTGGCTAATGTGTTCATTGCTTTCGCCAATTTCCTGGGCAGTGTTTTTCAGGATCCATTGGGGGCCGTTGAAAATCTGTTTGCCGATATCTGGAACGCCGTAGCTCAGTATGTGGCTGAGGCTGTCAACTCCATCATTGACATGATTAATAAAATACCAGGCATGTCAAAAATCCATACGTTCAGCCATGTCAGTGCGCCTACGATAGCCCGGAAAGAAATAAGCGGGGCTGCCTTTTACATAAAGCCGTTTGAACTGGGGAGCCGGGCAGATAACGCTGCGGCTGCTTATGAAGCCGGGGCTAATCTTCCTGAAACTTTGAAAGATACATTAGGAGGATTGACCGAAGGTGCTAAAGTACCGACTGCAGCGGATATTGCTAAGCAAATCCCGTCTGCCGGTGATGTAGGCGGGGCTGGCGGCTCCGATGGCGGCGGTGGTGCCGGTAAAGCCAGGGACGCCGTAGCAAAGAATACGAAACGTGCTGCAGACAACACGGATAGAATGGTCGATAAGCTGGACATGACGGACCAGGAAATCAAAGAATTGTGGGATACTATGACGCCGCAGTCGATTCGCCAATGGGATAATGAAAACACCATTACTATCCAAATCAACAATCAAAATACTATCTCAAATGATGCCGATATAGACGGCATGACGAGTAACCTGGTCCAAGGGTTACAAGAAATATTATCCGTCAAGCGTAACGGCGTCAGCATTCCGGAGATGACGTAATATGTACTACATCTATCTGAGCTCCATGCAGGTCTCGATTCCATCAAAAACCATGGAGACCAAAATCAGCAATAAAAATAAGACGATTAATCTTCTCGACACCGGGGAGGTCAACGTACTGAGGAAGCCCGGGCTGACGCAGGTCGCTTTTGAATTCATGCTTCCCAATAGCAAATACCCATTTGACCAGTCACTCATGGGGTATCAGTCAGCGCCGGCGTATCTTGATCAGCTGGAAGCCCTGAAGACAGGTATGCAGCCGTTCCCATTCATCATGGTCCGTATGAAGGACTCCGGGTCCATGATTAACATCACCAATATGATGGTCACCCTTGAAGAATATACCATCAAAGAAGACGCTGACGAAGGCTATGACATGTATGCCGACGTTAAGCTGAAGAAATGGGTGGACTGGGGGGCTAAAGAGATTGAAGTAAAAACCGATGAAAATGGGAACACTACCGGGACAGTAGCCTCGCCGCGCAGCTCTATCGGACATAATATCCCGAAGAATGTCTTTGTAAGTACGCAGAAGCCACAAACATTGCAAACGATTCTGCGCCAGCAATTCGGAAAGATGGACAGCACCAATATACTGTTCCGGTGTGCCAAGGTGAATAAAATCTTGATTCCTGCCGTGCTAAAAGCCAGGCAGCAGGTGAATATTGACATGCAACGTATGAAAGACGCAGGAGGGCTGGTGATGTACTGATGGCCGATACAAAGACGGATACAGGAGCCGCAGCAGGCTCTTCGTCCAATACAAAACAGCAAGAATATCAGGTCAACACCTTATCTCAGCCCATCCCGATTACCTATCAGATGGTCATAAGTAATCCGATGACCAATAAAACGCTACTTGTGGACCCGGTAGGGGATGTGAAGCTTACACGTCCCCTTGACTGCGCCCCGGCTAAGCTGGACTTCCGCCTGGCAAAAGACCCGAATCTCGATTTCCAGGAAGGGAATAAGGTACAGTTTTCGGTGAATAATGAAGTTGTGTTTGCAGGCTATGTATTCCAAAAGGACCATGACAGCGATGATGATATCCGCGTCCTGGCGTATGATCAACTGCGCTACTTGAAGAACAAGGACTGTATCGTCTACAAAAATAAAACGGCTACGGAGCTAATTCGGCAGCTGTGCGATGATTTACACCTGCAGACAGGGGACCTGGCTGATACCGGGTACAAGATTCCTGTCCGGGTAGAGCAGGATAAGACGTACGCAGATATGATTATGCGTGCAATTCAGCTTACGTTCGAAAACACACCTAAGCATCCGATTTACTATATCTATGATGACGCCGGGAAAATTGTTCTGAAAAGTATGGACCAGATGAAGACTAAGGTCTACATCGATAAAAGCCAGATGCAGGGATACCGGTACACGTCATCTATAGATAAGGATACCTATAACGCTGTAAAAATCGTACGTGAAGCACCTGGCGAAAAAGGCAAGAAGCTGGTTAATACGGCGCTCATTACGGACGATAACCACATAAAGGAATGGGGCTATCTGATCTATGTCATGCGCCCGGATAAAAAAGATGTCCATGCCATGGATAAAGCCAAAGGTATCATCACGTCTAAGGACCGCAAGACACGGGAAATCAGGTTCCGGGACGTCATCGGAAATACCAGCGTCCGGGCAGGGTCCATCGTGTATGTGAACATGAGCCTGGGTGATATCACCATAAATAACTACATGCACGTTACCAGTGTTACCCATCACTTTGAAGAATCTTTGCATACCATGGATTTGGATGTCATGTACATTGACAAACCGTCGACGTACGAAGTGAAATACAATAACGATGCGGCGGTTATCCGGAAGATTCAAGCCGCGGAGGCGGTGTCTAAACGCAGCCGCGGAGGCGGCCGTGGCTACGCGGCCACTGGCACGTATTCACAGTCCGAACAAGGGGCTTACAGCAAAATGCGTGCTCTTGGGGCGTCCGATGGGCAGGCTTCCGGTGTACTTGGCAATATCCGCCATGAAGATAGTGATTATTCACCATATGCGACTAATGGCACTCATACCGGCCTATTCCAGCTTGATAATGATGACCGGTGGAAAAAGTATGAGGACTGGTGTACGCAGAATGGTATGGACCCGGGATGTAATGACAATCAGATTACATACGTAACTACCGTTGAAAACGGCAATATCTTTACCGGGGACGGCTGCCCATACGGGAAAATCCCGGATGACCCCAGTCAGGCAGCGGATTGGTTTAATACAAATATCGAACGAAGTGGCGAAGACAGCTATGCATCCGGGCGGTGCGCCTCTGCCGAATCCGTCATGAGTGACATTGGCAGTCAGACAATCGGTGTCGAAACGCTGCAATATCCTGAAATTTATGGCGGCAGTTATGGCAACGATGGAACCAGTCCTAGTTATGACGGCGACTATACCAATGACATGGTGCATGAAGCTTTCGAGGCCAATGCCGGCCGTGTCAGCCCATATCATGACGAGGGATGCGTCGATACTACGTGCGCCACCGCGTCCTGGTATAACTCGGACATGAAAGACGCATATAACGCCGGTATCGTCAATACCGATGATTTAGTCGGTTTTCTTGAGAGCCGAGGGTATACGTTGGAGCCGTTTGACTTTGAAGCCGGTGCAGAACCCGGGGATTTGCTGTTCTATCCGGGGACTGCCCACGTAGTCATTTCCGATGGGGCTGGCGGTGCATTCGGCAACTCCAGTTCGTTGGATCAGGCAATGCACTATGACGATGCCTGCAATGCCTGGCATACGAATGAAGCCCCTGCATATATTATTCGCATGCATAAGAAAACGTAACTGGAGGTGGTTATATGGAGCACGACTACGCAAGGCTGATTAACATCATGCAACAGATAGCAGCGGCAACCATAGAATCCAGCTCGCCTGTTGACGTCCAGATTGGTGATGTTACATCGACGTCGCCTTTGAGCATACGCCTGCAATCAAAATTGGAAATCCCGGAAGAGCTTATCGTGCTTACCAAGAACACGACATGCTGGACCGCTTATCTTACGGTTGACCACATTACTGAAGACGCTTCGGGCGGCAGCGGTGAAGCCGCCTATGCACCGCATCACCACGGGTATGCCGGGACGAAGCCTTTTGTAGTGCATAATGAGTTGCAAGTAGGTGACAAAGTCATTATGCTGCGGGAAGCGGGCGGACAGCGATACATTGCGCTGGACCGCTGCTACAATCCAGATGAGGGGTGTAAAGACCGATGAATACCGTACTACCAATTAGCTCTGAATCACTTATTCCGGATATGTCGCAAAACCCGGAAACACATCAGACTTCCTACACATTTAACTTGGACTATGGCGGCGATGGGCAGGTAAAAGGGTTTTGCGATGAACTGGCGGCGATGCGCCAGGCAATTTACAAAATCATCAATACCGAACGCTATCAATACCCTATTTACAGCTGGGATTATGGCATAGAGCTGGCCGATTTGTTCGGCAAACCTATTCCGTATGTCTATGCTGAATTACAGCGCCGTATTACAGAAGCGCTGATGGCTGATGACAGGATTAACAGTGTTTCCGGGTTCGAATTTTCAAACAGCGGTATCGGCGGTGGCGATGTGCTCGTCAAATTTAATGTAGATACCATTTTCGGAACCATATCTGCGCAGAAGGAGGTGACTGGCGTTGTATGAGCATTTATATGAAAATATGACATTCGACTTTATCCTAAAGCGTATGCTTAAGCGCGTCCCGGACAAATACGATAAGCGTGAAGGCTCCATCATCTATGATGCCCTGGCACCGGCTGCCATGGAGCTGGCCGAAGACTATATCATGTGCCGGGTCATCCTGAAAGAAACCTTTGCTACGACGGCAGACAGGGCTTTCCTCATCGAACGCGCTAAAGAGTACAACGTGTACCCGCAGGAAGCAACCTACGCGGAAGTACTGGCTAAATTCAATCAGGCCATTAGTATCGGAGCCCGTTTCTCTTACGAGCAGCTGAATTTCCGCGTTACTGAATTGGTGGATAGCGGTGAGCATACGTATAAGATGGTGTGCGAAACTGCGGGCATCCAAGGCAATAACTGCGTCGGTGATATTGTCCCGATTACCAATATATCGGGCCTGACGCAAGCCGAAATCACGAAAGTCATTACCCCAGGCGAAGACGAAGAAGATACAGAAGTCTTCCGACAGCGGTATTTTGCCGCATTGAAGTCTAAAGCCTACGGCGGCAATGGGGATGATTATAAGGAAAAAATACTGGCCCTGCAGGGCATAGGTGGCGTCAAGGTCTATCGGTGCTGGAATGGCGGCGGAACCGTAAAATGCGTAGTCCTGGGCAGCGATTACAGCCCGCCAACCGATGAACGCATCACAGAATTGCAAAACACCATCGATCCTACACCGCAGGGTGAGGGCTATGGCATTGCTCCAATCGGGCATGTCGTAACCGTCAAAGGCGCGACGACGGTACAGATGAATGTATCTGCTACAGTAACCTGTAAAACCGGTTATACCGCCGCCGATGTTAAAAGCGCGATACAGGCCGCCGTTGAAAATTACCTGCTTGATCAACGTACGGAATGGACGAAACAAGATGATACGGAGTCTGTCGTCGTACGGTGCGCCTTTATCTTAGCGGCTATCCTGAACGTTACCAATGTCATCGACGTTACGGATCTGAAGGTCAACGGAGAAACAGACCGCATCACTTTAGGCACAGATGAAGTACCGGTTATAGGTGAACTTACACTGACAACGGGGGCATGAACCAATGGATAAAAGCATTTTAAATCGAACGATAGACATTTCATGGTTATTGCCTCCGGTATCTAGAGACAGCCGTGATATCCAGCAAGTAGCCCAGACCGAAAACACCGAATTTCAGGATACCTGGAGCGCCTTGTGCTACATATTCGGCGAGCAGTTCATCGATTCCATGGAAGGGTATGGGCTGGAGCAATGGGAAGCCATCTTTGATGTGATGCCCAAAGCCAACGACACAGCCCGCGATAGGCGGTCCCGCATTTTGCAGCTGATTCTGGGCATGCGCCCATATACAAGGCGCTCCGTACAGAATATGTTGAATAAGCTGTATGGCGATGGGAACGTTACGCTTGACGTCGATAATGATGCCTATGCATGCTGGCTGGACGTATCCGCGTCCATTATATACAGCGCCAATAATATCTATAATTTTGTAGAACCTATCATACCGAAAAACTTGTTTATCTACATCCGTAATACGAAAAAAGTGGCAGAGCCCTTGCATATCGGGGGCGTCTGCTTTTTTAATCCTAAAATCCATGTATTGGCAAATACGGATGTCCAGTTTGAACCAATGTCAGCTAAACAATCTATTTCAGGCCATATTTCAATGGCTAAACATATTCATGTCTACGCAGGGAGGGGGAATTATTAAATTATGGCCTACTATCCTAATATAACAACAACGTTGCAAGGGCTGGACAGCATCTCAGCGGCAAATGCGGCGTCGAAGGCAATTATCTTTACTCGTGTAGTCTTCGGCGATGGCGCAGTACCGGATGGTACATCTATCGAGAGTATGACGGATATGGTCAGCGCTAAAATGGAGCTATCCGTAACCGATGCTGAAAATCAGGGCAATGGGCAGTACTCCATTTATGCAACCATTTCCAATGGTGATCTTGAAACCGGCTTCCGGGCTACTGAAATCGGCGTATATGCTAAAGTCGATGGCGATGAATCGGATAAGCTGTTCGCTTACACTAATGGCGGGGCCTATGGCGAATACATCCCGTCAAAAAGTATTCCGGTTAAAGCCCAAAATATCCAAGTCGATGTATCCATTGGTAACGCCGAGACGGTCAACATAACGTTAAAAGACGATACATATGTGACCGTAGATGCGCTTAATCGGCATAATACATCGGAGACAGCCCATGAAAACCGGCTGATTGTAGCAACGACCGCCAACAAGCCAACATCGATGGCAGACAAGGGCATCTGGGTGGAAATTTTAGAGGATTGAGGAGCGTGATGCCCGCATGGTTACAGTATCTGGCAATAATATCTATATGACACGAGGCGATACAGCCACGCTGAATCTAACCATCACCAATGAGGATGGCTCGATTTACACGCCGAGCGATACCGACGTCATCCTTTTTACCGTAAAGAAATCCACACTGGATCAGGACGTAGTGCTACAAAAACGGGCGCTGGATGGGAAAATAACCATCAAGGCGACAGAAACCGCGTCACTGCCGTATGGAACCTATTACTATGATGTACAGCTGACCCGCGACGATGGCTTCGTTTGCACGGTCATCACGCCGAAAACTTTAAAATTGTGCGAAGAGGTGACATTTTGAGTAATACAGGGGTTTTACGTGGAGTACTATCCGCATCGGGCAATTTAAGCGGCAAAATCAAGGCGAATGGCGTACTTACTGGGCGTATCGAGATTGGAAAGTATGATAACACCGATGACTATGCCAGCGACGCGGACATTGAGGCCTTATTCGCTGAATTCGAGGAGGAATAACAAATGGCTACAGATAAATTAGTACACGTCAGTAATTTAAAAACGTTTTTGACAAAATGCGTTAGTATTTTTGTTCGTAAAGTGGATGGTAAGGATTTGTCTACTAATGACTATACAGATGCCGAAAAAACTAAATTAGCCGGCATTGCAACAGGTGCGAACGCGTATACATTACCAACTGCGTCCGCGACGACATTGGGCGGGGTAAAAGTCGGTAGCAATCTTACTATTAGCAACGGGGTTTTATCGGCGGTCCATGGAACGGTAGACTTGACTCCGTATGTCAAAAGCGCCGATTTAGCTACGGTAGCCAAATCCGGGAAATACAGTGATCTCAGCGGAACTCCGACTGCCTTAAAGAATCCGTCGTCAATTACTTTTTCGGGTGGCGCATCGGGGGCATATGATGGGTCCGCTGCGGTATCTGTGACCATCCCCGTGATTCCATCTAAAGTATCAGCGTTTACAAACGACGCCGGTTACCTTACGTCAAGCAGCGCAGAATCAACGTACGCCAAAAAATCAGACATCACGACCGTTTTCCGCTATCGCGGAAGTGTGGACACCTACTCAGATCTGCCGACTAGCGGAGTCGCTGTAGGGGATACCTATAATGTAGCCGCGGCGGATGCCACACACAATCTTAATGCCGGCGATAACGTCTCATGGAATGGCAACGACTGGGATAATCTGTCCGGCATTGTAGACTTATCTGCGTACCTCAAGTCAAGTACAGCGGATAGCACTTACATGAAAATCGCGGACTATCCGGCGGCCAGCGACACGGATATTACAGCACTGTTTGATTCTATATAAAGGCGTGATGACTTTTGGAAAAGCGAATTACACTGTCCGGGCTATCAAAATTCCTGGATATTATAAAATAAAAATTCGCCACAAAGACGGAGCTCTCAACAAAGCAAAATACGTTGACCTTTGACAGCGAGCCTGTAGAAGGCAGTACGAATCCGGTAACCAGTGACGGCGTGTATAAATGCATCCAGCATTTGCCAAATATTTTAGTAGAAGATGAAGAACAGACACTAATACCCGTTAGCTTTTCGAGCGCGGTCATCAGCAGTACATCGCCCAGCAATCCTTCAGACGGCGATGTCTGGATAGAAACGGAGGAATAGAAAATGAGCATCATTAAATCAGTATTACATATTTTTAACGGAAAGACTAAGAGTTTTGATACGTATCACCCTGAAACCGAATACGCACAAGTCACGGACTGGGATAAAGGCATCGGCGCCACCCTGGCCAGCACTGCCCTCGGCAGCCTGGTCAGCACACTGACCAGTGACAGTTTGTTTGCTACACTGCTCAAAAAAGCTATGACGGCGCTGGGGGTCAAATACCTAGCCGCAACAAATGGTTATGTGTGTTTGGGGGACATTTTCGGTGGCCTAATTATACAGTGGGGAAATCTCACAATAAAAAGCGGCTTAAACTTCGGATATTTTACATACCCACTGATTTATCCAACTCAAGCGCAGTCTGTCGCTTTAACGCATATGAATAATAACCATACAGTTTTCCATTCCGCAGTCTATTTAGACTCTCGAAGCCGCTGCGCGTTATACGGTGAAACTACATTTACGACGGATACAGAATTTTATATCATCGCAATAGGCTATTAAACAGTGGGGAA
>OGRF01000555.1_pt1 | contig 31288 bp, 16 predicted proteins | sample 1553381 | NCBI WGS metagenome assembly OGRF01 (sample SAMEA2580060, study PRJEB22360) | human gut metagenome | biome: human gut; feature: human-associated habitat; material: faeces | place: Denmark | collected 2008/2010
CTTCGCCGGGCGGACATCACTCTAAACCATTATTAAAACTCTATTTGACGACAACGCGGTGTTTGGATGATTGCTGTGCGTTGTCGATTGTAAGGATGTAGACACCTTTTGCAAGGTGGTTTACAGGAACGGCTATGCTTCCGTTGTTGCCGATCTGCTCCATTACGAGCGAGCCGTTGGTGGCGTAGATGCGTACGGCATAGTCGGTCATCGCGGTGCGGATGTTGAGACGGTCGGTTGCCGGAACCGGGAAGATTCTGACGTCGGCGTCTACAGCCACATCGTTTACAGAAGCCTTTTCCTCGTCGATTTCAACAGGGATGTTCACAAATTGGATTTTACCCTTTTGTGTGGCGCTTACCACGGCTGATGTCTCGGTCTTGTCGGTAAGACCTGAGATTGTCAGGATGCCGTCGGCGATAGCCATTGTAGCCTTTGCTGCGTCGCAGTTGTCGACAATCGCATAGGTCACTGTTGAATTGTCGTTGTCGAGGTTGAAGAGTGTCTGGAGGTCGACGGTGGCAGGGATTGTGATGCCGGCGAGAGCCTTTTTGGCGTCGCTGATTTCACGGGTGCCGCCGAAGTCGTCGAGACAAGCGTAGGTAGGTGTAGTCAAGCCATACGCGTTTCTCTTCGTGCCTTCGAATCCGAATGTCACTTTCTTGATTTTACCGAACTGGCGGAGGTCAACCCATTGCCATGTGTCGAGGTAATAGTGGTCGGCCTCGTTGTCGGCGCGGTAGTCGGCAAGATAGTAGTCCATCGATGCTGTCGTGTTGTCGGCTTTCACAACGTTTACGGTCATCTTGAACCAGTCGCCCTTTGCGAATCCGCCTGGAGCGGTCGACATGCCGTCGCCGTTTACGTAGGCGTTTACGTTGTTGGCAGTGTTGGTCACGTAGAATCCGCTCACGTCGGCTCCGTCGGCGGCGTTGGTCACGTTGGCTGCGTAGTTAGCGCCGGTGTAGCTGTAGACCACGGCGTAGTTCGCAGAGTTGTGTCCGCTGCCCACAGCCGACTTGAACTGGTCGGCATACGACTCAAACACGGTGCTTGTCTGGTTGCTCAGAGCGAAGCCTCCCCACCATGTCGAGGTGTGGCGTTCGGTGTCGAAAGCAAACGAGCCGCTGACAAACTGCGAGCTTGTACCCGGATTTTCGTAGCTTGGGTCGTCCTTGCCAAGACCGTTGTAGAAGCTTTCAGGAGCGAGGAAGTTGTCGTCCATTGTGGCGGCAAACTGGTTGCCGGTCACGTAGACAACTGCCGCATCGGTGGCGGTGTTGCCCCATGCGTCGGTGGCTGTCATATAGAACACGCCTGAGCGGTCCAAAGCCGGGGTGGCGGTGTTGTCGCCGTTGGCAACAACCTCGCGCATGGCGTTTTTCCATTCCACAGCCACAGGATATACGCCGCCGTCGAATTCTGCCTTAAGGTCGGCTTTCGCGCCGCTTGCCACGGTGGCTTGCGGAGTGGTGCATGCCGCTGTGAGAGGCAGAGGCTCGCCGCTGAAGTTGTCGATATATGCGTTGCCCTCTGTTGCAAAGTCGAGAGCCGTCACTGCGCCCTTGTCCTTCAGGTTGAAGAAAATCCATTTTCCTGAAGTTGCAGGGATGGTGTATGCGTGAGCGTCGGCGTTGCCGTCGTAGACGTTCATAGCCACCTCGGCGTCAGTTTTCACGAAGAATCCGGTCAGGGTCAAGCCCTTGTCGGTGTTGGTGAGCTGCACAGCTCCTGCGCCTTCGATTTTAGCCACTTTCGTGCCTTCCACCACAGCATCGTCGGCATCGACTACGGTAAATCCGGCGAAAGAAGCCGTACCGTCGTCAAAACCGCTATCGTTAGCCTTCACGTTCTCGAACGTAGACACTTCGGTAGGCAGATATGTGGTTGTGAATGCGTCGGTTGCCGCAACTTCGCCCACATTCTTGCCGTCGAGGCTTTCAAGCAATGTGTAGAGGCGGTATTCCGTCTGGCTCGACAAGCCGTTGAGGCCCACCGACACTTCTTTGCCGGCACGCAGTGTGGCGGTGAGTGTCGAAGCCTTCATCTCGTCGGCAGTAGGAGCGGTTTCCGATGATTCTTTCACCATGAGGTAAGCCTTGCCGTTGGCGGCAGACTTGAGGACGGCAGTCGCTGCGTTGTGGCTGATGCCAGAGATTGCAGGATAGCCTTCGTCGAATGCCGGAACAGCCGATGCGTCGGCATATTCGTAAGCGCCGATTGTCGGTGTCGTGGCGTTGCGCACGGCGCCGAGCAGGTCGGTGGTCACGAAGTCGAGCGGCATGGCGTTGAGCAGGTTGCCTGCGGCTGCAGGGAAGAGCATTTTGTCGCTGAGGAACGCAACGTCTTCATTGAAGCTGCTCTGCTCGTTCACTTTCAGCATCCAGTCGCTGAACGATGCGAGTTTCGTATTGCTGCTTGTCTGCGCAAACACAGTTCCGTTGGTGTGGAGCACGTTGTTGGAGAATGTGATTGCCGCAGCGTCAGCGTCCTTGTATGTGCGGTATACCAAGCCGTTGTCGCGGGCAAGGAAAATATTGTTGCGCACGGTCATAGCCTCCATCGCGTCGTTGAGGTAGCAAGCCACGTTGTTCTCGTGTCCGGCAACGACAGCCGTGTTGTAGGCGATGTCGACATTCGGAGTTATGCCGTTGATTTTGATTGCGGCAGACGTGTAGTCGCTGCTCTTCACCGACACCTCGTTGTTGACGATGCGCGAGCGTTTGTCGGCTGTCGACGCGCCTTTGCGCACGTAGATGCCGATTGCTTCCACACCGAGGTCGATGTGCATTGTGTTGCCTTCCACGATGCAGTTGTCGCCGAACTGCAGGTCGAAACCGTTGAATCCGCGCGACAGTGTGGTGGTGGTGTTCTCAATCACGTTGCCGCGGATGGTGATGTTGTTGTCGCCGGAGTATGCCGAGAGGGCTGACGCCGCGTTGTCGCGGAACGTGTTGCCTTCCACCACGCATCCTGTCTGATGCGTCAGTGCCACATTCGATGTGCCTCCGATGATTGCACCGCGGTATCCACCCTCGAGCAGACAGTTGCTGAGCGTGAAGTAGTCGTTGTTGCAGTTTTCCTTGTCGATGGCAAGCTGGCGCACAAGCACGAGTTGCTCAGCCGTTGTGCTCGACTCGATGCGGTCGGTGTAGAGGTGGCAGGCGTCGACGGTGTCGTGCTGGCTCGTGTTGATCATATAGACGAGAGCCGGGAATGTCTTGTCGGTCGATGTCACCGTCACGCCGCGGAGCGTCACGTAGTCGGCTCCGTTGAACGTGACCACACCATATTTATCAGTGTTGTAGCCCGGGTCGGTATATGCGTTGTGGAAAATCTTCACATCGCTGTAGTTGCCCGTAGCCGACTGGATAGTCACGGTGTTTACGTCAGACGCACCCGGAATCTCCGGAATGTTGACCTTTTCGTTGTATTCGCCGCTGAGGATGTTGACAGTCACAGCGCCCTCGATGCCGGTTGCGATGTCGTCGACGGCCGCCTGGATGGTTGCATAGTCGCCGCCTTCACCCACGGTGTAGACGCCTTTCTTGCCTGCCTTCATGGCAGTCTGCGCTGTTATCGACGCCATGGTGCTTGTCTCTGCGCCGTTGGCGGTGTAGGCTGTCAGGGCTGCGGTGCCGAGATTGCCTTCGGCTGCGTCGGCATTGAAGTCGTAAGCCACCCAGAAGTAGTATTTTCCAGGAGCGGTGGCTTTGTAGTCGGTAGCGATTTCAAACGGTGCGGTGTTGGCTGAGCCGATAAGATTGTTGGCGCTGAACTGGTCGGTTGTAGTGACAAAAATCTTTGCTGCGGCTATGGTGCCTTCGGCTGAACCGTCGGCAGAAACGACAAATTTTGAGAAGTCCATCTCGCCCTTGTCGCCGTCGATTGTGGCTTCGGCGCGGAGCATAGGCACATTTTTCGAGCCGCGGAGCGACTCGCCGGCAGCCACGCTTGTAATCGCCATGTTGCCCACGGAGAGCGGCAGGAGCTCATACTGGCTTACCTCGATGGCCCAGCCGTTGCTTGCATAGCTGTATGACGGGCATTTGAAGTAGACTGTCAGCTTGCCGTCGTCGGCAACCGATACTATCGGTGCTTCGAGCATCTTGCTCACTTTAACATCGGGTGTCGAAGTCTTCTTGCCACCATAATATATGTAGAAATTGTCGTTGTAGGAAGTGCTGAACGACTTGAATGTCAGTTTCACCACTTTGCCTGCGTCTTTCGGACGGAACGTCACCTGTCCCTCGAAATTCTTCGGCGACTTGCCGTCGGCGCCGCCGTTGTCGTAGAACATCAGTGCCTCGTTGCCCACAACGATTTCGCCGTTGTCACCAGCCTGCAGGTTATAGGTGTTTTTCACCGTGCGCGCGCCTTCAGGGTCGCCCTGCTCGGCAGCCACGTTGATTGTCGCAGTGGCGGTTGTCACGGCGGTCACGGCGGCATCGATGTTGGTGTCGGTAGCCGCTTCGTCGGCGATGTCGGCAGTCAGCCAGAAGTAGTTGCTTCCCTCGGCAAGCTCAAGCGGACGGGCGAACGTGATGTTTGCCTCAGCCGTCTCGGCGGTCACGTCGATGTCGGCGATTGAAGTCTCTTTGGTAAGCTCGTTTTTCTGACCTGAAGTGTAGACGTGGAGCTTGGCAACGTTTGCCTGGCAGCCCTTCATGTTGAATTTGATGCCCTTCAGCACCATCGGACTGAGGTTGCCGGCAGTCTGGATGTCCACGCCGAGGAGTTCCTGGTTGACAGCGCCCTTGTTGACGATGTCGGTGCTTGCCTGCGTAGCCTTGACTGAGCTTACCTCCATCGGGCGTTGGCGGTATTCGCGCACCTCGGCGTCCCAGCCCTTGGCTGTGTAGCCCGATGTTTCGGTCTTGGCGTCGAACACCACTGTGAGTGCGCCGTCGACACTCTTTGAGCGCAGAATCTTGCCCGGACCCACGTTCTTGTCGGCCTCGCCGGTGAGCGACCACAGGAGTTCACCGGTGGTGCCTTTTCCGCTGTACACCTCAAACTTGGCGCGCGGATAGTTTGCGTTGGCTGAATAGTAGAGCGCGAACGACTTGATGTCGAGTTCCACGATCATGTCGTTGTCGCCGGGGATGAATGTTGTAATCTGGTCGCCGATCACCGGCTCATAGCCGTTGTAGCCCACGTATGGGTTTGGCGTGTTTTTGAATGTCCAAGTTCCGTAGATTGTCTTTTCGACGGTTCCCACGGTTGAGAGCAGTTCGTTTTTCACCGAGCTGTTGCCGTCGGGGTTGACGGTGGCTGGGCTGTAGCTTGCGCCGCCGATTTCAATCGATTTGCATCCTGCGTCGAGAATCTCACCTGTCTGAGCCTTCGGGTCGATGTCGTAAGCCAGCCAGAACCAGTTTTCGCCTTCCACGAGTTGCTGGTCGAAGGCAATCGAGAATTCCTGCTTGCCTGTAGGCACGGCTTCGCCGAGCTTGGTGGCGGTGGCGAAAGTAGATGATTTTGCGGTGTAGTAGACCGTGGCTTTCTGCAGATGGTTGATGTCGGTAGTGCCTTCGGTCTCAAACGTTAGTTTCGTGGCGTTGACAGCCTCGGTGTTCTCCGTCTTCACGCAGACCGATAGGATAGGCTGGTCGGTTGAGCCTGCCGTGCTTGTGTTGTCGGCAACCTGTGCCGTGGTGACCGTTTTCACGGTCATCGGTGCTGGCGAATATTCGCTGACGAAGGCCTCGAAGCCCTTGCCGCGGTAGTAGTCGCCGGTCACTGATTTCATCCATACGGTGAGCGAGCCGTCGGCAGCCGACGAGCGCAGCACCACGGGCTTGCCGTTCATCACTTGCGCGTTGAGGTTGGCGTCGCTTACCGTCGTGCCGTTATACACCTTTACCTTGTCGTTGTATGAGTCGCTGCCGTATGCCGACTCATACAGCTCCACTTTCGTGAAGTCGATTTGCACAACTTTTCCCGGTGTGGTGGGCTTGAAAGTCACCACGCCTTCGAATTTCGATGATATTTTGCCGTCTTTGCCTCCGTCGTCGTAGAAGTTGAGTCCCGACGCGCCGATGGCGAATGTGCCGGCGGAAGGCATGTTGAGCTCGTTGCCCACGGTTACTGTCGAGGCTACCGGTGAGGTGATTTTCTCCTCGCCGCCAATCTTCACCGAGGTGCATTGCGTCGTGATGGCAGAGCCTACGGCTGCTGTGGTGCTAACGTCGCCCACAAGCCAGAAATAGTTGTCGCCGGCAGCGAGCGGAAGCGATCCGGTGGCTGTCACCGTAGTGCCTTCCACCTTGCTGGCACCGAAGAGACCGGCTTCAGAGATGTTGAACGGAGCCTTCTTGGAGTAGTAGATGCGTGCGCCCGACACTGCCGAGGCATCATCGAGCACGAATGCCACCTGTGTGGCACTCAGTGCGTTGCTTGCGCCTGCGGTCTTGACGTTGGCGGCAGCCACCGGCTGCAACGACGCGCCGATAATCGGGTTGGGGAGGCTGACAGCCTCGGTTGCGGTGTACTCCATGTCGCCTCCGGCAACAAGTTCCACCTTGAATGAGTATTTCACATACTCATTCTCCTCGTTGGAGTAGGCAACCGTCAGCGAGCCGTCGGCAGCCGTCGACTCAAACACCTTGCCTTCAGCCACGGCGCCCATGTCGCCTGCCGGCAATGAATAACTGATTGATGCTGCGCCGTTATACACCTTCAGCTCGGCGTCGCACGTGTCGAAGCCGTACATCTGGGTGCATGTGACGCGCAGAGTCTGCCCTGCCGCCGGGACGAGGTGAACGGAGACGGGATTTGATGTCTCGCTTTCAGCCCAGTAACCCGAATAGGTCAGCGTAGACTCCTCTGTTACGGTCACCGTGGCGTTTGGCTCGTCGGCATACGACATAGGCATGGTGATATTCGCCGACCATGCCTGCATCGAGCAGACCAACGAGAACGCCGCCGCAACCAACAAAGTTGAAATACGTTTCATAAGCATTCGTATAATTTTGGTTAATAAAATAGTTTTTCTACGTCATGCAGTGAGAAAACCGTGCATCGAATGCTTACAGCAGGGGATGTTGGAAAGATGGCGGAGCGCAAAATGTCCCGTGCGCCTGCCTTTCCGTTGCCTTAACTCCCGAAAGCATCGATGTGAAGTTTCTCTGAAACAGGCAGGTCTTCTGACTTATCTCTCCCCGTGGGCGGGCCTTCCCGCAAGCGCTCAGATGGCTTGCAGTGGCTGATGGTAGCCCAGGTTCGGCGAGAATCACAGCAGCGGGTACTGTCGCCGATTCGCACGGCGTTCCCTTTTAATCGCACTCCATGGAGCGCAAACCGATTTCATAACCACAAAGTTACAACAATATTTTGATTCACAAAGTATTTTTTCTATAATTCCTCCGCCACCGCCTGGGCGAGGGGATGCTGGAGAGTGCCAGCGGCGGCGCTCCGCGGCGCATCTGCATCGGTGCGTGTGCCCCCGACGCTGTCGGGGGTTAACTGAAGACGTGACCGCTCGCGCGGTCATACTCCGCCTCTGGGGTAGTAGCGCATCTCCGATGCGCCGTAGGCTGAGGGCAGAGGCGGCTGAGGACAGCGACGTGGATGGGAGGGATGTTACAAACTTGTGATGAAAAAAATGTAGAAAAATTTGCAAAGTCATTATGCAAGTCGTACCTTTGTAACGAATTGAAAGATAGAATGCTTAATTGATTTTAAGACTTGTAAGGAACAGGCGGTAAAATGCAATGCAAAAACTATAATAATCGGAAATTTAACTAACAAACTAAAATAAAATCTTATGAAAAAATTTTACTTTTTATTTCTGTTCGCGCTGATTGCTTCCATCAGCAATCTGTATGCTGCGGAAAAAACGGTGACGTTTGATTTTTCTACAGACCCAGGAGCGGTTAGTGGAATAAAAAATGGGGAAATCACGGTTTCTTTTGATAAAAGCGCAGGGACGACACCTCCTAAATGGTACGCAAAAAATGGAGGAGAGATGCGTGCATATGCAAAAAACACTATAACGGTGTCTTCTGTAAAAAAAATCAAAAAAATTGAATTTTCGTTTAATAAAGGCGAAGATAAAAATGAGATAACATCAACTCCCACTGGCTTTACTAGCCCAACATGGACTGGCAAATCAGAGTCAGTCGTATTTAAAATAGGGAGGGAGAGTGGACATAGAAGAGTAAAAACAATAAAAGTAACTTATGAAGAGGTCGCAGAGACCAAATGTGCCACTCCGACATTCAATTTGACAGCAGATGCAACATATACAGATGTGCAAGATTTGGTGATTACTTCAACAACTGAAGGAGCGCAGATTGAATATACAATTACAGGCGATAAACTTACAGCCCCAATCACAGGTAAACAAGCGTCTCCTGCTACGATTCATTTGACCGCAAATGACCTTTATATGGTGACAGCCACGGCAACAAAAGAAGGACTTGATGCCAGTGGACAGGCTGAATTGATGTTTACTATTGCCAAGAAAATGAACAAGCCTACATTCAATTTGACAGAAGGAGCGGTTTATGGAGAAGCAAAGGTGTTGGAAATCACATCTGACAAGGTAGGCGCACAAATCGAATATACTGTTGTCGGCGGAGGAAATATCAATATTACAAAAACAGAGGCTTCTCCTGTTAATGTAACTCTCGATCAGAATGGAGAGTATATGGTGGAGGCTTCTGTTCTTGAAATGGATGATTATGCAAAAAGTGATGCTGCAGAATTGAATTTCAAAATAGAACTGGCAGCAGGTGTTCCTACATTCAGCGTTGAGGAAGGAACATACCCAGAGGCACAAACAATCGCTCTTGCTCCAGGCGAGGGAGGCGAGAAAGTGTTCTATACAATAAATGACGGCACAGAGCAACAGTATATCGAGCCAATCAAATTGGAAGAGGAAGGAATTTACAAAATCGCAGCTTACACAGCTCGCACCGAAACGTTGGCAAAGAGCGCCACGGTGACAAAGACGTATGTAATCAACTTGCCATTGGAAGAGCCTTATATCCTTTGTAAGAATGCAGCATGGCTGACAGAAGGGGCAAAGGTTATATTCGTTGGTAAAAATTTAACAAACGGTGAGACTTTTGGAATGGCTTCTCAGGGAACGAATACCTATAGAGGTCAGGGCGTTGTGACATTGTCGGAAGATGGTAACTTCTTGAACGATAAAGAAGCGGAAGTGCGTGTATTCTCTGTTGAGAGAAGTGGAGCCAAAATGGCCTTTAAGGATGTAGAAGGATATTTGTATACTGATAATGCAAAGAACTCAATTAAAACAAAGAAAACAATTGCAGATGATTGTTATTGGACAGTGTCCATAGAAACAGATAATGTGGCGTCTGTCGTTTCCTCTTCGTTAACAAATAATACGGATTATAGAAATATAAAATATAATGCCTCTTCGGATAGGTTTGCAGCATACAATGATAAATATGAAGGGAAAGTTTATATCTATCTTCTCGGCAAGACCTCTTCCGTATCGTCGATGTCGTCAGAAGGCGTAAAGGTATTTGCAGCTGAAGGCGGCGTAGAGGTTGTGGCAGAAGAGGCAGCCGAGGTGGCAGTCTACACTGCAGCCGGTCAGTTGGTTCGCCAAGCACGCGTGGCAGAGGGCAGCACACTCGTAAACGTTGCTCCAGGCTTCTACGTGGTTCGCGCCAACGGCACAGCCACTAAGGTGATTGTGAGATAATCCAAACCACACTTATACTTCTGAATCCTCCAGCCTCGGCTGGGGGATTTTTTTTGTACGCTCGGCTGCCCTTGGCGCGTCATCGGTGGCGCGTCCGCGGCGCATGTGCATCGGTGCGTGTGCCCCCGACGCTGTCGGGGGTTAACTGAAGGCGAGACCGCTCGCGCGGTCGGACTCCGGCTCTGGAGTAGTGGCGTACCTCCGGCACGCCGACAGCAGGGGCGTGTCAAGTCCCGGCACGCTGCGCTGCGCTCCGCGTACCGGGTTATGGCAGAGTGCCGTCGCTCCGCGACGATGAGTGCGGATGTCGGCGGTGATGGAGCGATGCGGTGACGAGCCTGCTGCCGGACTCTATTCGGAAACTGTGTGACAAATGCACACTATTTTCGAATAGGACTTTGATTTGTGAAAGGAAAAGGTTATTTTTGTATTCGGAAACTATGTGACAAATGCACACTAATTTAGAATAGGATGATAAGTCGTGACAAATATTTGGCAGAACTTGTGTCGCTTCAAGGGAACGGCATGATAAAGGTTATAACGGGAATGCGCAGATGCGGCAAGTCGTATCTGCTGTTTGAGATTTTTGCGTCACATCTTGAACAACAAGGAGTCGCTCCCGACCATATTGTGAAAGTCGACCTTGAGGACTATAAAAACAAGTCATTGCGCAATCCGGACAATTTGTATGAGTATGTTGAAAGCAGGATTGTTGACAATGGCCGATACTATGTGATGCTTGATGAAGTGCAGATGCTCGACCATTTTGAGGACGTGCTCAATGGCTTCTTGCGGATGCGTAATGTGGATGTCTACGTGACAGGCAGCAATGCTAAATTTTTGTCGAAGGACATCATTACGGAATTTCGTGGACGTGGATATGAGGTGAAGATGTATCCTCTTTGTTTCAAGGAATTTATGTCGGCATATACGGGGTCGGTTCAAGCCGGGTTCAACGAATATATGCTCTATGGAGGTCTGCCGCAGGTGCTGATGTGTCAGACGGATGACCAGAAAGCAAAATATCTGAAGTCGCTGTTTGAAGAAACTTATGTGCGCGATATAAAGGACCGCTACGGCATCCGCCGTGATGACGATTTGGAGGAACTTATAAATATTATGGCATCTGGAATCGGTGCTTTGACAAATCCCAACAAGTTGGCAAACACGTTTCATAGTGAAAAGAAATCGACCATATCTTACGACACCGTAAAAACTTACATAGACTATCTGTGTGACGCATTTCTTGTGGAAAAGTCGACACGCTATGACTTGAAAGGCAAACGCTACATAAACTCTCCATTCAAATACTATTTTATGGATTTGGGGCTGCGCAATGCGCGCATAAATTTCAGACAGTACGAAAGAAGTCATCTGATGGAGAATGCTGTCTACAACGAGATGCGTGCCAGAGGATTCAGTGTCGACGTGGGCGCTGTGCCGACTCTTGGCATGATGCCTGACGGCAGTCGGCATCGTGCTGTGCTGGAGGTTGACTTTGTGTGTAATCTGGGCAGTAAAAGGTACTATATACAGTCGGCATACAGGATGGAGTCGGAAGACAAGGTGCGGCAAGAGCGTGCCTCTCTTTTAAAACTCGACGATTCGTTTAAGAAAATTATTGTTATTGGTGAAGAGTGCCCAGTGACGAGGGATGAGATGGGGATAACCACAATGGGAATATATGACTTTCTCTTGAACAAAAATTCATTGGATTTGTGATTCTATTCGGAAACTGTGTGACAAATGCACACTATTTTCGAATAGATGTGCCGGAGTGTGCTGGAGTGTGCCAGCGGCGGCGCTCCGCGGCGCATCAGTGTCGCGCTGATGTCCCCCGACGCTGTCGGGGGTTAACTGAAGACGTGACCGCTCGCGCGGTCATACTCCGCCTCTGGGGTAGTAGCGCATCTCCGATGCGCCGTAGGCTGAGGGCAGAGGCGGCTGAGGACAGCGACGTGGATGGGAGGGATGTTACAAACTTGTGATGAAAAAAATGTAGAAAAATTTGCAAAGTCATTATGCAAGTCGTACCTTTGTAACGAATTGAAAGATAGAATGCTTAATTGATTTTAAGACTTGTAAGGAACAGGCGGTAAAATGCAATGCAAAAACTATAATAATCGGAAATTTAACTAACAAACTAAAATAAAATCTTATGAAAAAATTTTACTTTTTATTTCTGTTCGCGCTGATTGCTTCCATCAGCAATCTGTATGCTGCGGAAAAAACGGTGACGTTTGATTTTTCTACAGACCCAGGAGCGGTTAGTGGAATAAAAAATGGGGAAATCACGGTTTCTTTTGATAAAAGCGCAGGGACGACACCTCCTAAATGGTACGCAAAAAATGGAGGAGAGATGCGTGCATATGCAAAAAACACTATAACGGTGTCTTCTGTAAAAAAAATCAAAAAAATTGAATTTTCGTTTAATAAAGGCGAAGATAAAAATGAGATAACATCAACTCCCACTGGCTTTACTAGCCCAACATGGACTGGCAAATCAGAGTCAGTCGTATTTAAAATAGGGAGGGAGAGTGGACATAGAAGAGTAAAAACAATAAAAGTAACTTATGAAGAGGTCGCAGAGACCAAATGTGCCACTCCGACATTCAATTTGACAGCAGATGCAACATATACAGATGTGCAAGATTTGGTGATTACTTCAACAACTGAAGGAGCGCAGATTGAATATACAATTACAGGCGATAAACTTACAGCCCCAATCACAGGTAAACAAGCGTCTCCTGCTACGATTCATTTGACCGCAAATGACCTTTATATGGTGACAGCCACGGCAACAAAAGAAGGACTTGATGCCAGTGGACAGGCTGAATTGATGTTTACTATTGCCAAGAAAATGAACAAGCCTACATTCAATTTGACAGAAGGAGCGGTTTATGGAGAAGCAAAGGTGTTGGAAATCACATCTGACAAGGTAGGCGCACAAATCGAATATACTGTTGTCGGCGGAGGAAATATCAATATTACAAAAACAGAGGCTTCTCCTGTTAATGTAACTCTCGATCAGAATGGAGAGTATATGGTGGAGGCTTCTGTTCTTGAAATGGATGATTATGCAAAAAGTGATGCTGCAGAATTGAATTTCAAAATAGAACTGGCAGCAGGTGTTCCTACATTCAGCGTTGAGGAAGGAACATACCCAGAGGCACAAACAATCGCTCTTGCTCCAGGCGAGGGAGGCGAGAAAGTGTTCTATACAATAAATGACGGCACAGAGCAACAGTATATCGAGCCAATCAAATTGGAAGAGGAAGGAATTTACAAAATCGCAGCTTACACAGCTCGCACCGAAACGTTGGCAAAGAGCGCCACGGTGACAAAGACGTATGTAATCAACTTGCCATTGGAAGAGCCTTATATCCTTTGTAAGAATGCAGCATGGCTGACAGAAGGGGCAAAGGTTATATTCGTTGGTAAAAATTTAACAAACGGTGAGACTTTTGGAATGGCTTCTCAGGGAACGAATACCTATAGAGGTCAGGGCGTTGTGACATTGTCGGAAGATGGTAACTTCTTGAACGATAAAGAAGCGGAAGTGCGTGTATTCTCTGTTGAGAGAAGTGGAGCCAAAATGGCCTTTAAGGATGTAGAAGGATATTTGTATACTGATAATGCAAAGAACTCAATTAAAACAAAGAAAACAATTGCAGATGATTGTTATTGGACAGTGTCCATAGAAACAGATAATGTGGCGTCTGTCGTTTCCTCTTCGTTAACAAATAATACGGATTATAGAAATATAAAATATAATGCCTCTTCGGATAGGTTTGCAGCATACAATGATAAATATGAAGGGAAAGTTTATATCTATCTTCTCGGCAAGACCTCTTCCGTATCGTCGATGTCGTCAGAAGGCGTAAAGGTATTTGCAGCTGAAGGCGGCGTAGAGGTTGTGGCAGAAGAGGCAGCCGAGGTGGCAGTCTACACTGCAGCCGGTCAGTTGGTTCGCCAAGCACGCGTGGCAGAGGGCAGCACACTCGTAAACGTTGCTCCAGGCTTCTACGTGGTTCGCGCCAACGGCACAGCCACTAAGGTGATTGTGAGATAATCCAAACCACACTTATACTTCTGAATCCTCCAGCCTCGGCTGGGGGATTTTTTTTGTACGCTCGGCTGCCCTTGGCGCGTCATCGGTGGCGCGTCCGCGGCGCATGTGCATCGGTGCGTGTGCCCCCGACGCTGTCGGGGGTTAACTGAAGGCGAGACCGCTCGCGCGGTCGGACTCCGGCTCTGGAGTAGTGGCGTACCTCCGGCACGCCGACAGCAGGGGCGTGTCAAGTCCCGGCACGCTGCGCTGCGCTCCGCGTACCGGGTTACGGCAGAGTGCCGTCGCTCCGCGACGATGAGTGCGGATGTCGGCGGTGATGGGGTGACGAGACCGCTCGCGCGGTCAGACTCTGGCACTGCTGCACGAGGCGGTGATGGGGGTGGCGAGACCGCTCCGCTACGATGCGTGCTTATTTAGTAGCGAGAGGCGGGTTGATCAGGAAAATGTGGTCGGTGGCACGTGTGAACGACGTGTATAGCCATCGGTAGAAGTCGACGTTTGAGAATGCCTCCTCGGGGATGTATCCCATGTCGACAAACACGTTGCGCCACTGTCCGCCCTGCGCCTTGTGGCACGTCACGGAATAGGCGAATTTCACTTGCAACGCGTTGAAGAACGGGTCTTGCTTCAGACGTTTGTATTTCTCGCTTTTGCGCGTGATGTGGGCATAGTCGTCCATCACACGCAGGTACAGATTGTTGTTTTGCTCGCGCGACAGCGCCGGCGACTCCGCATAGAGCGCGTCGAGGATTATTTTCGCATCGATTTCCGCATTGTTGTAGTCAGGAAACTCGAGCGTCACGTCGGCAAAACGGAAGCCGTATTCCTCCGTCACCTCCGAGATGCGTTTCACCACCGCCACATCACCGTTTGCGATGAAGTCGATACCGTCGTAGTCGGCAGCCCAGAAATAGTTGTTTTTCGCCACGAGCAGCATATCGCCGGTGGTTATTTCCGCGTCCATATACAGCACCCGTGCGCGTATTCCCTGGTTGAACATCACCGCCCTCTTGTTGCTCCTCGTGATGATTATTGTCTCAGCCGCGCCTCCCTCCTGCGCGTAGCATTCCTCGACCTTTTCCGACAGAAACTCACCGCTCACCACCTCCACGTCGTCGAAGCCGGAGATTTCGAGCGTCGGTGCCTCCAGTTTTCCCGAAGCGATAATCTGCCGTATCATCGTGGCGTTGTGCAGTATGCCCGACGAGCTGCGCTGTCGTGCCACCTCGGTCAGCGAGAAGCTGTAGACCGTAAGGGCGTAGCCCTGCAGCGTGGCAGGTGCGAGAGCCGGGCTGTCGGTGTAGCCCACCGGCGGCAGCTGAGCCACGTCGCCGAGCAGAATCAGGCGGCATCCCTCGCTGCTGTAAACGTAGGTGATAAGGTCGTCGAGCAGGCATCCCGTGCCAAACACCGCCCCTTCCGACGCGTTGTTGGCAATCATCGACGCCTCGTCGACAATAAACAGCGTGTTCTTGTGGTTGTTGCGAGCAAGGCAGAAATGCGAGTCCTCGGGGTTGTAGCGCCGGCTTTGGTAGATTTTGCGGTGTATGGTGAATGCACTGTGGCGCGAGTATGCCGCAAACACCTTCGCCGCCCGTCCCGTAGGCGCCAGCAGCACAGCCTGTCGGCGCAGTGCCGGCAAAGCTGCGACAAGCGCTCCTGCGAGCGACGTTTTGCCCGTTCCGGCATATCCGTTGAGCAGAAAGACCGAGCGGTCGTCGGTGTCGGCGACAAACTTGCTCAGCGCGGCAATGATTTCCATCTGCTGGTTGTTGGGCTCGTAGGGAAGTTTGCGGAGTATCTCCGATCCGATTATGCGTTCAGTCTGGTTCATGTGTGCAAAGCTACAGAAAAGAATTTGATTTTAAAAAGACTTTAGGGGCTTTAAGGACTTTAAGGACCTTAAGGGCCTTAGAGGAAAATCAAAAATTTCAAGCAAGCTTGATTTTGATTTTCTCTCGCCTTGCACTATCTTTGCAGTCTGAAATTAAGATAATTAGAAAATAATCATATAAATGTCGATAGATAACATCATTTCTGCGGCTACAGCCGAGGCGCTGAAGTCGCTCTATGGTTTGGAGGTGGAGGCTTCAACCATCGTGCCGCAAACAACGAAAAAAGAGTTTGAAGGCAACCTTACAATAGTGGTATTCCCGTTCTTGAAAGCGTCGCACAAAGCACCCGACGCAACAGCCAAGGAGATAGGCGATTATCTCGTTGCCAACTGCGAGGCGGTGAAGGAGTATAACGTGATAAAGGGCTTCCTCAACATCACTGTAGAGCCGAAATTCTGGCTCGGAGTGCTCGACCATATCCACGCAACAAAAGACTATGGCTTCAAGACTGCCGACGACAACAGCGAGCTGGTGATGATTGAATATTCGTCGCCAAACACCAACAAGCCGCTTCACCTCGGCCACGTGCGCAACAACCTGCTTGGCTACAGCCTGTCGCGCATCATGCAGGCCAATGGCTACAAGGTGGTGAAAACCAATATCGTGAACGACCGCGGCATCCATATCTGCAAATCGATGCTCGCATGGCAGAAGTGGGGCAACGGCGCTACTCCGGAATCGACCGGCAAGAAGGGCGACCACCTTATCGGTGATTTCTATGTGGCTTTCGACAAGCATTATAAAGCCGAAGTGAAGGCGCTCGAAGAGAAAGGCATGACCAAGGAAGAGGCCGAGGCAGCGTCGCCATTGATGCAGGAGGCTCGCGAGATGCTCCGCCGCTGGGAAGCCGGCGACGAGGAGGTGCGTTCGCTGTGGCGCACGATGAACTCGTGGGTGTATGCCGGATTTGACGAGACCTACAAGCGTCTGGGCGTAGACTTCGACAAAATCTACTATGAAAGCCAGACATATCTCGAGGGTAAGGAGAAGGTGCTTGAAGGCTTGGAGAAAGGTATCATGTACCGCAAGGAAGACAACTCCGTGTGGGCAGACCTTACCGCCGACGGACTCGACCACAAACTGCTGCTCCGCAGCGACGGCACATCAGTGTATATGACCCAGGACATCGGTACCGCCAAGCTGCGTTACCAGGACTATCCTATAGACAAGATGATCTACGTGGTGGGCAACGAGCAGAACTACCACTTCCAGGTGCTCTCACTGCTGCTCGACAAGCTCGGCTTCAAATGGGGCAAGGACCTTGTGCACTTCTCATACGGAATGGTAGAGCTGCCAGAAGGCAAGATGAAGTCGCGCGAAGGCACCGTAGTCGACGCCGACGACCTGATGGACGCCATGGTGCAGAACGCCAAAGAGATGTCGGCAGAGATGGGCAAACTGCAGGACCTTCCACAGGAAGAGGCCGACAAGATTTCGGCAATCATCGGACTCGGCGCGTTGAAATATTTCATTCTTAAAGTCGACCCTCGCAAGAACATGACGTTCAACCCGAAAGAATCAATCGACTTCAACGGCAACACCGGACCGTTTGTGCAGTACACCTACGCCCGCATCCAGTCGGTGCTCCGCAAGGCAGCCGACAAGCAGGTCAGCGAAACGTTTGACGCATCGGAAGTTGCTCTCAACGACAAAGAGATATCGCTCATCCAGCGTCTCGCCGACTTCCCGGCAATCGTAGCCGAGGCAGGGCGCACCTACAGCCCGGCGTTGGTTGCCAACTACGTCTACGAACTTGTGAAAGAATACAACCAGTTCTACCACGACTATAAAATCCTCGGCGAGGAAAACGCCGACCTGCGCGGCTTCCGCCTGACATTGTCGCGCACCGTAGGCGACATCATCCGCCAAGGCTTCTGGATGCTCGGCATCGAAGTGCCGGAACGCATGTAAAAGTGGTTGATTATGGATAATTAACAATGTCGGTGAACCTAATGCTGAAAAATAGCGTTATCTTCACCGACAACTTTTAAAAAAACAGAAAATATGGAAAATTACAATCAGCAATACGGTTATGGGGCACAGCCAACCATAACGTTGACCCACAGCGTGTCGAAAGTGATGCGCAGCGTCTATATGCGAATGTTTCTCGGTCTGCTCGTCACCGCCGGCGTGGCAATCTATGTGGCGGCAAGTCCGGCAATAATGAGCGCCATCTTCTCAAGCAAGCTGACATTCTGGGGCTTGATAATCGCCGAATTTGCCTGCGTGATAGCAATCACGGGAGCCATCAACAAGCTTAGCACATTTGCCGCCACCTCGTTGTTCTTCCTTTACGCCGTGCTCAACGGCGTGGTGTTCTCGTCGATATTCTGGGCTTTTGAACTCGGGTCGATAGCCTACACCTTTGCCATAACGGCAGGCGTGTTTGGCGCGATGAGCATCTACGGCTATCTGACTAGCAACGACCTTACAAAAATGGGTTCGTTCCTGTTTATGGCGCTTATCGGCTTGATTATCACGACGATTGTCAACATCTTCGTGGGCAGCAGCACCCTTGAATGGCTGATTTCGTTTGCCGGTGTGGCAATCTTCATCGGCCTCACCGCATGGGACACCCAGAAAATCAAACAAATGGTGCAGTACAGCGACTCGTCGCAAGTGGGCAAAATCGCCACAATCGGCGCGTTGACGCTATATCTTGACTTCATCAACCTGTTCCTCTACATGCTCCGTTTCTTCGGCAACAGCAGAAACTAAGCCACAGGCATACAAAAACACAAACGCCCTCCGCAGGAATTGTCCCGCCGGAGGGCGTTTCGCTTATTTTTTAAGTGAATGCAATTATAGGAATAAAGATTGGTGGTTTTGGCAGAAAATTGGCTAACTTTGAGAACTGAAAAAAGAAAATAGACCTAACACGTTACGACAATGAATAAGATTATAGAGAAAAAGCATTTCTCGGAAAAGGTGGTGCAGCTTGTGGTAGAGGCGCCGCTGATAGCACGCTCGCGCCGTGCCGGGCATTTCGTTATTGTCCGTGCCGACGAGCATGGCGAGCGCATCCCGTTGACCATCGCCGACTCCGACACCACTGCAGGGACAATAACCCTTGTGGTGCAGGCTGTAGGCAAGTCGACAAAAAAAATCTGCGACAAGGCAGTAGGCGACAGTCTCCACGATGTGGTAGGCCCGTTGGGACAAGCCACCAAGATAGAAAAGGTGGGCACCGTGGTGTGTTGCGGTGGCGGAGTAGGCGTAGCGCCGTTGTTGCCCATCATCCGCGCCATGAAGCAAGCCGGCAACCGCGTGGTCAGCGTGCTCGCCGGACGCACCAAGGATTTGATTATACTTGAGGACGAGGTGCGTCGCTCAAGCGACGAAGTGGTGATAATGACCGACGACGGCTCCTACGGGCAGAAAGGACTGGTGACCGAAGGCGTGGAGCAAGTGATCAACCGCGAGAAGGTGGACCAAGTGGTGACCATCGGTCCGGCAGTGATGATGAAGTTTGTCGCACTGCTTACAAAAAAATACGACATCCCTACCGTCTGCTCGCTCAACACCATCATGGTCGACGGCACAGGCATGTGTGGTGCCTGTCGGGTTACCGTAGGCGGCCGTACGCGCTTCGTCTGCATCGACGGGCCGGAATTCGACGCGCATCAGGTGGATTTCGACCAGATGATGATGCGCCTTCATGCTTACGACAACGAAAACAAGAACTGACATGGAAGAGACAAAAGATATGCGCATGGCAGAATGGCGCGAGGCACTGCGCAAGGCAAAGACAGCTAAGGAACGCACCTCGACACCGCGTGTGAAGATGCCCGAGCTTGCGGCAGACTACCGCGTGACGTGCAATGAGGAAGTGAATCAAGGGTTGACGATTGAGATGGCTATGGCAGAAGCCTCGCGGTGTCTTGACTGCGCCAACCCGCAATGCGTCACAGGCTGCCCTGTGGGCATCGACATTCCCGGATTTATCAAAAACGTGGAGCGCGGCGAGTTTGCCGAGGCAGCCCGTGTGATAAAAAAGACCAGCGCGCTTCCGGCAGTTTGCGGACGCGTCTGCCCCCAGGAAAAGCAGTGTGAGAGCCGTTGCATACACACCAAGATGAAACACGAAGCCGTGGCGATAGGCTATCTGGAACGCTTCGTAGCCGACTGGGCGCGCAGCCACGGTTCGGCCGACGAGGAGAAACCCGCCGCAAACGGCATCAAGGTGGCAGTTGTGGGCAGCGGACCCGCCGGACTCGCCTTTGCCGGCGACATGGCGAAGCGTGGCTACAGCGTCACGGTCTACGAGGCGCTGCATGAGATTGGCGGAGTACTGAAATACGGCATCCCCGAGTTCCGCCTGCCGAATGCCATCGTCGACACCGAAATCGACGGTCTGCGCCGTCTGGGCGTGGAGTTCGAGTCCAACTGCATTGTCGGCAAGACATTAAGCTACGACGACCTCCACGCCATGGGCTTCAAAGGCATCTTCGTGGCATCGGGAGCCGGACTGCCAAGGTTTATGAACATTCCCGGCGAGAATCTCAACGGAGTGATGTCGAGCAATGAATTCCTGACGCGGGTTAATCTGATGGGAGCCGCCCGTCAGGATGAAGACACCCCCGTGCTTCACGGCCACAATGTGGCAGTGATTGGCGGCGGCAATACGGCGATGGACTCCGTGCGCACAGCGCGTCGCATGGGCGCAGAAAACGTGATGCTCGTCTACCGCCGTTCGGAAGACGAGATGCCGGCGCGCCGCGAGGAAGTGAAACACGCCAAGGAAGAAGGCGTGCGTTTCCTCACGCTCCACAACCCATTGGAATATGAGGGCGACGAGAAAGGCAATGTGCGCCTGATGCGCCTGCAGCGGATGGAACTCGGCGAACCCGACGAGTCGGGACGCCGCTCTCCGGTGGCTGTTGATGGCGCAGTGGAGGATGTGCCCGTCGATTTGGTGATTGTCAGCGTAGGCGTGTCGCCAAACCCGTTGATTCCGAATGCGATTCCAGAACTTGAGGTGAGCCGCAGAGGCACCATCGTGGTCGACGAGTCGACAATGCGCTCATCGCTGCCCGACATCTATGCCGGAGGCGACATTGTGCGTGGCGGAGCGACCGTGATTCTCGCGATGGGCGACGGACGCCGCGCCGCGGCAGAGATGGACAAAAGCTTGCAGAACCAATAATACCAAAAAAATATGGACAACTTCAAGATTACGGCTATAGGATTGATGTCGGGCACATCGCTTGACGGTCTCGACGTGTGCTGCGCCACATTCTCAAAAACCGACGGCCGATGGCGTTTCGCAATCGATGCGGCACGCGGCTATGACTATCCCGACGATTTGAAATACCGTCTCGGCACGGGAGCGCAACAGATGTCGGCACACGACTTTGTGGCGTTCCATAGCGAATACGGCAAGTTTCTTGGCGAGCGTGTCGCCGACTTTATGAAGGAATACGGCATACGTCCCGACATCGTGGCGTCGCATGGACACACCATCTTTCATGAGCCAGACAAGCGCATAATGTTTCAGATAGGCGACGGCGCAGCGATTGCAGCCGAGGCGCGTGTGCCTGTGGTCAGCGATTTCCGTCGTCTTGACATAATGCTCGGCGGACAGGGAGCCCCGCTTGTGCCGATTGGCGACCGTCTGCTTTTTGCCGACTATGATTTCTGTCTGAACATAGGAGGATTCTCCAACATATCGTATGAGTGCGACGGAGAACGGCAGGCGTTTGACATCAGTCCGGTCAACTATGTGCTCAACCACTATTGCCGTCAGCGTGGTCTGGAGTTTGACCGCGACGGACTGATTGCCCGCAGCGGCACAGTCGATGCCGAATTGCTCGCCAGTCTCGACGCATTGCCATTCTACTCGCAGACAGGCGCGAAGTCGCTTGGCCGCGAATGGGTGGAGAAAGAGATATTTCCGATGATTGACAGCCGCGGGCTTGAATTTGCCGACCTGCTCTCCACCTTCACCGAGCATGCCGCCCGTCAGGTGGCACGCGTAGTGCGCAGGGTAGGCAAGCCGCATCCCACAATGCTTATAACCGGCGGCGGCGCGCTCAACATCTATCTTGTGGAGCGCATCCGCGAGCTGGCAGGTTGCGAAGTCAAGATACCTCCACGCCAGATAATTGAATTCAAGGAGGCGTTGATTTTCGCGTTTCTCGGCGCGCTTTATATGGCCGGCGAGGCAAGTTGCCTGTCGTCGGTCACCGGGGCGGCATGCGACAACATCGGAGGAATGCTGTTTAAAATTTAGAGACATCTGTCAACGAAAAAGACTTAACGCAGCGGATATCCGCTGCGTTAAGTCTTTTTAACAGTGGCGGCGGTTGCCACACACCATTGCCTTCTGGCAAACTATGTGGTTCTATTTTGGATATAAATCAAAGATTTTTCAGTAAAAAACCTTAAATAGTGGCAAATTGCCACCGCCGTGACTTTTGTTGTTCAGGCAGTTGGCGGTTGCGGTTGCTATTTGCCAAAAAATATGTGTAATTTTGTCGTTGGAAAGATTCGTTTTAGAAAAAAATAGCTTCAATGGCAAAACCTAATATCCTTATAATATATACCGGAGGAACAATCGGCATGATTGAAAACCCGGTGACGAAGTCGCTGCAACCGTTCGACTTCACGCACCTTATCGACAATGTGCCCAAAATCAAGAAGCTCAATTATTCCATCAACAATATCCAGTTTCACCCACCGATCGACTCGTCAAACATGAATCCGTCGCACTGGGTTGAAATCGCACAGAGCATCGAGGAGAACTATGCCAGCTACGACGGCTTTGTGGTGCTTCACGGCACCGACACGATGGCATACACCGCCTCCGCGTTGAGTTTTATGCTCGAGAACCTGCACAAGCCCGTCATCATCACCGGCTCCCAGCTTCCAATCGGCGAAGTGCGTACCGACGGAGAAGAAAACCTCATCACAGCACTTCAGATAGCCGCCGCCCGCGACAAGAACGGCGACCCGATGGTGCAGGAAGTGGCGATATTGTTTGAAGACTATCTGTGGCGCGGCAACCGCAGCACAAAGATGAGCGCCGACCATTTCAACGCCTTCAAGAGCAACAATTATCCCGACCTTGCCCGCATAGGCCTCGGCATTCATTTCCATGAAGAAGCATTGTGGCGCCAACGCTCGCAGCGACCGCTTAAAGTGCAGACCGCAATGGACCGCAACGTGATGTTTGTCGACCTGTTTCCAGGCATCACCGAGAGCACACTCCGCTATCTTCTCAACGCCCCCGACGTGAAAGGCATCGTGCTCAAGACCTATGGCGCCGGCAACGCCCCGACCGACAAATGGTTTGTCGACCTGATGCGCGACGCCGTAAAGCGCGGCGTTGTGATAGTCAACGTTTCGCAATGCGTCAACGGCGGAGTCCACAGCGAGCGCTATATGACAGGCAACACGCTGCAGTCGACCGGTGTGGTCAGCGGATACGATATAACATCAGAGGCAGCCATCACCAAGCTGATGTATCTATTCGGCATGGGGCTTCGGTCAGAACAGGTGAAGAAATATCTCAATTGCTCGCTGTGTGGAGAGATAACAATTTAAGCCTTTGAACAGAAGCATTTTATATTTGAAACAGGGATAATAATGCTTAAAGAATTTTAAATGCGGAAAATTTTCGCTAATAGCATTGCCGTGTAAAAAAAATATAGTAATTTTGCAGCGGTTTTCAAAAGAGAAAAACATTAGTAAATATTCACTATTATAAATCAAACAACAATGAGCAATCTTGATTTGACAAAGTACGGCATTACTGGCGCTACAGTAATCGCACACAACCCATCTTACGAGCAATTGTTTGAAGAAGAGACAAAAGCAGGTCTCGAAGGTTATGAAGTAGGTCAGCAGACAGAACTCGGTGCAGTCAACGTGATGACAGGTATCTACACCGGTCGTTCGCCTAAAGACAAATACATCGTAAAGGATGCCAATTCAAAGGACACTGTATGGTGGACTTCTGAAGAATATAAGAACGACAACCACCCAATGTCGGAAGACGTATGGAACAAGGTTAAGACTATCGCCAAGAGCGAGCTTTGCAACAAGAACCTCTATGTTGTAGATGGATTCTGCGGCGCAAACAAGGACACTCGTATGGCAGTTCGTTTCATCGTTGAGGTTGCATGGCAGGCTCACTTCGTTACAAACATGTTCATCCGTCCAACAGAAGAAGAGTTGAAGAACTTCGAGCCAGATTTCGTTGTTTACAACGCATCAAAGGCAAAAGTTGAGAACTATAAAGAACTCGGACTCAACTCTGAGACTTGCGTAGCCTTCAACGTAACATCAAAAGAGCAGGTAATCATCAACACTTGGTATGGTGGTGAGATGAAGAAAGGTATGTTCTCAATGATGAACTACTTCCTGCCATTGAAGGGCATCGCATCAATGCACTGCTCTGCAAACTGCGACATGAACGGAGAGAACACAGCAATCTTCTTCGGTCTTTCAGGAACAGGTAAGACAACCTTGTCAACAGATCCTAAGCGTAAACTTATCGGTGACGACGAGCACGGATGGGACGACAACGGTGTGTTCAACTTCGAAGGCGGCTGCTATGCAAAGGTTATCAACCTCGACAAAGAGTCAGAGCCAGATATCTACAACGCCATCAAGCGCAACGCACTTCTTGAGAACGTAACAGTTGATGCAAACGGCAAGATCGATTTCGCAGACAAGAGCGTAACAGAAAACACTCGTGTTTCTTACCCAATCTTCCACATCAACAACATCCAGCCGGGTTCTTCTGCACCAGCAGCAAAGCAGGTAATCTTCCTGTCGGCAGACGCATTCGGTGTATTGCCTCCAGTATCTATCCTTACTCCGGAGCAGACTAAGTACTACTTCCTCTCTGGCTTTACAGCTAAGTTGGCAGGTACAGAGCGTGGCATCACAGAGCCTACTCCAACATTCTCTGCATGCTTCGGCCAAGCATTCTTGGAATTGCACCCAACAAAATATGCAGAAGAGTTGGTTAAGAAGATGGAGAAGAACAACGCTAAGGCTTACCTCGTAAACACTGGTTGGAACGGAACAGGCAAGCGTATCTCTATCCGCGACACTCGTGGCATCATCGACGCTATCTTGAGCGGCGACATCGACAAGGCTCCTACAAAACAGATCCCGATGTTCGACTTCAAGGTTCCGACTGTATTGCCAGGTGTAGCAACTGAAATCCTTGACCCACGCGACACTTACGCTGATGCAGCTCAGTGGGAAGAGAAAGCTAAGGATTTGGCTGCCCGCTTCATCAAGAACTTCAAGAAATATGAGAACAACGAGGCAGGTAAGGCTCTTGTAGCTGCCGGTCCGAAGTTGTAATCAGAACTTAAAGATTCAAATATCGGGGAGCGCGTCCAATTGAGGGCGCGCTCTCTTTGCTTTTTGTGGATGGTCTGATGCAATAAAACGCGATGGTGTGCGTTTAAACATTAGAATAAAAGTATGCTTTTCTATGAGACTCAATTTTACTAAGATATTTCTTGCAGCCGCAATCGTATTGGCTGCCACAGTGACATCGTGCAAGGCTCCGCAGTCGTTGGCATATTTCGAGAATGCCGACAGCTTGAAGACAGTCGGAACAACAGCACTCGACTATGCCGTTAAAATCCGTCCGGCCGACGAGCTGATAATCACGGTCAACTCCATTGTGCCGGAGGCAACGGCAGCCTACAACCTTCCGCTCGTCAATCCGTCGCTTGAGGGAGAGGTGGGGGTGTCGTCGACACCGCAGAACCAGACCTATGTAGTCGATACCGAAGGTGAAATAACGATGCCTGTTATCGGAAAGATCCATGCTGCCGGAATGACAACCAAAGGTTTGGGAGACTATCTGACAGAAAAGATTTCGAAGGAGGTTGACAGCCCTGTTGTCCGCGTCCAGCTTGCAAACTTCCGCGTCAACGTGCTTGGCGAGGTGAAACGTCCGGGCGCAATCGAAGCCAAAAGCGAGCGGTTCACCATTTTTGACGCGCTTGCCGCTGCCGAGGACATGACAGAATACGGCGAACGCACAAACGTGATGGTGATACGCGAGGAAAACGGACAACGCGCCTACCACCGCGTGAATCTTAAAGATGCAAGAATCGTAGACTCGCCCTACTACTATCTTCAGCAGAACGACGTGGTCTATGTGGAACCGAACCAAATCAAGGCGGGCAATGCAAAATACAGCCAGAACAACGCGTTCAAGGTGACAGTGGTTTCCACTATTGTCAGTGCCGTGTCGGTTATCGCCTCTCTTGTAATTGCATTGGCAGTCAAATAACAGCGAAAATGCTCAATATCCATCGGGCATATTTCTACGTGTTCTTCGTCAGTGTGCTGGGCTTGTTTTTGGCTCCGCATTTATTGCCGTTTCTTGACGAATTGTGTCTGTTGGCATTTGCAGTGCTCGCTGTCGTCGACATGACGTTCAACCGCTGCTTCGGCAAGTATAAGTTGATGTTTGTGCTGCTTGGCGTGATGGTGTTGTATTTGGCATATTCTCTTGTCGCGTCACCATACAATACACCGAAGGCGCAGATTAACGACTTTATAGCTCAGTGCAAGCCGCTGATAGCTTTTTCAGCAAGTTATGCCATTGCGCCGCAGTTCACAGCCAACGAGAAGTGGGTGTTGAAAAAGGTGTGTATTTTCTTGGCGTTTCTGGCATTTTTCGTCATCGCCGCCGACATCTACGATGTGACTATCTTCCATGTCTACTATGGCGGTCTGACTTGTGTGGGCTGTGCTATGGTTTATTTGCTGATGTCGTATGACAACGACAACCCACGGGCATATACACGGTCGGACTTTATTTGGACCTGCGTAATCCTGTTGCTCGGACTGATATGCACCCGCTCGAAATATTATGGATTTGTGGTGCTGGCATTCTATATGCTGTTTGTTTATCGTCCCGGCACGGTCAATTTCAAAAGTGTGCGCAACGTTGTCGTAGCCACACTCGCATTCGTGCTTGTGGTGCTTGTGGCTTGGAAAAAAATTGAATACTATTTTATAACCGGAAATTCCGACACGTTCGACCCCGACGTGATGGAGACCTACGCCCGGCCCGTGCTGTTCGGCGGAATGGTGCTTGTGCTTGCTGACCACCTGCTGTTGGGCAGCGGTTTGGCTACATACGCCACCTACTCGTCAGGGCCTGATGTCAGTTACTCGGATTTGTACTATGACTATGGCATAAACCTGCTTTGGGGGTTGTCGCCAACTTATGGTGACTTTATCGCAGACACTTTCTATCCCGAGCTTGCGCAGTTCGGGTTGTTGGGAATATTCTTCTTTGGCTATTTCTGCTGGTGGATATGGCGGAAATACCGCATCGTGATGCGCACACATCATTATCAGCTGTTTGGAATTGGAGTGATGTCATTTGCGTTCCTTGCCATTGACGGTACAGCTGGCTGCGCGGTGCTTCAAGCATCAGGGTCGCTTCTGATGGCAGTGATGGGAATTGTCGCCGCGCAAGCCAAAGCGGTGACCAAAGAAGAGGCGAAAGCGTTGCTGGCGCGTCCGGTGACAGAGTTTTATGATAATAAAAAAGAAAAAATAGAATATGGCTACAAGTTCTGACAAGGTGGATTTCAGCCGTTTGCGCTATGAAATCCGTAAGCATTGGTGGTGGTTTATCGCCTCGTTTGCAGCGATGATGGCAATCGCCGCAGTCTATATGCTTAAAAACAATCCTGAATTCAAATTCCACGCCGATATTATGATCGAACAGGAAGAAGGCGGCGGAATGGGCGGCGGAATGATGCAGATGATGAAGCAGTTCTCGATGGGCTCGTTCGGCGGCGGTTCGGTAGACGATGAGATGGCGGTTCTGCAGTCGCGCAGCCTGCTCTGCGAGGCAATCAACAAGTTGGGATTGCAGTATGACTACAAGGGTGTTGACGGAATGCGCAAGCTGTCGCTCTACCGCAAGTCGCCCGTTGAATTGTCGACGAATGTTGACCTCGACACGCTTCAAAGTGGGGCGACATTCAAGATTAATCTGCGTTCTGACGGCAAGATTGACGTCAAGGTGAAAGGAAAATGGTTCTCCACGCTGTTCAAACAAGACGGCATGACATTGCCGGCAACGGTGAAACTTCCCGACGGAGCGTTCACCATCCGCCGCACGGCATTTTATAAAGCCGGGGAGGAGCGCAAGCTTACAGTGGAAGTGAACGGCACCGCACAAACATATGACGACTATTCCAAGATATACTACGCCGACGTGCCGTCGCTGAAATCCAATGGCATCACGCTATTCTATCAGGACGAGGACAAGCAGCGCGGCAAGGATTTGCTCAACATGGTTGTGGAGCTCTACAACATCCGTCGTCTGCGCGAGGAGCAGACAAAGGCTTCACGGGAGATAGCCTTTATCGACGACCGTCTTGCGTCCTTGACAAGTCAATTGTCTGAGTCGGAGAAGCAGCTTGAGGAGTTCAAGACCGCCAACGATGTTACCGACATCGCCGCCGAGGCGAAAGTGCTGCTCGAGCAGACATCGAAAAACAAGGCTTCGATTGTGGGCTTGCAGACACAATTGTCGATATTCGACATGATTTGCGAGTTCCTTGATGACCCGAAGAATAAGTATTCCATGATTCCTGTTACCAGCGGACAGGACTATGAAAGTGCCGCAAAATCAATTGAGTCCTATAATCAGTTGATTCTTGAACGCACCAAGCTTGACATGGCAGCCAAGCACGACAACAAGGCTCTGCAGGCTCTCAACAAGCAGATTGACGGTATGCGCGGAGGTGTGATAGAAACGATGCGCAAGGCGCGTGAAAGTGCTGAGATTGCCTACAACGACTTCGTTCGAGAAGATGGCAAATATGCGTCGAGGTTGAAACAGTTGCCGTCGCACGAGCGTCGTTATGTCGATCTCTACCGGGATACTGAAATAAAGAATAATCTTTACATCTTCCTGCTTGAGCAACGCGAGTCGAATGCGTTGAAATTTGGAGTGCAGGAGATAGGTCGCATTATTGACCCCGCTTATCATGAAGTTAAAAAGGCTTGGCCTAAGGGCTCAATTGTGTTTGGCGCGGCTTTGGTTCTGGCAATCATAATTCCGTTGCTGATTCTCATGCTGCGCGCCATCCGCACAAAACGGATAATGATTCGTCAGGATTTGGAGAAATTGACTGATTTTGAGATTGTAGGAGAAGTGGCAGACAATGAGCTGGCAGGGATGCGTCGAGTGCGCGACCGTCTGATTGCTTCCGAAGGAGTAGGCGTGGTAGCCATAGCCTGTGTCAAGTCGGAGTCGGGAACAGCCGGCATTGCCGCCGCTCTCGCCACCTCGTTCGGTAATGCTTTGAGAAAGGCGGTAGTGGTTGATTTATGCGGAAATTCAAGCCCGGCAGCCACTCTTGATGACTATCTCGTTGGAAAAGCGACGATTGACAGTGTTGTCGGCGGAAACGCAGACGGATTTGATGTAATTGCGTCCAGAGGCGACCAATCAATCGATTTGATTGCTTCGGAACAGTTTGCTGTGCTTGTCGACAGCCTGCGCAAGAATTATGATTATGTAATCCTTGCCGGCGACGCATTTGGCGACTATAGCGCGTTCAGCGTTGTAGCCACAATGGCAGACCGCATGCTTGGCTATGTTGAGGCTGGTGAGCTTAGAGAAAACTTTACTGAATTTGACAATGAGTTGAAGGCACTTTCGTTGCCGAGTGGATATATCTTTCAAAAATAGTTATGAGAGTACTGATTGTAAATAAGTTCTATTATCCGCGCGGCGGCGACTGCGTGTGCGCGATGTCGCTTGAGCGACTGCTGCGTGAGCGGGGACATCAGACGGCGGTCTTTGCAATGGACTATCCGGACAATATAGCAACCGATTTCAATCAATATTATGCTCCGGAGGTGTCGTTCTCCGGAGGAATTGGCGGCAAACTGGCAGCAGCAAGGCGCATATTCGGCGGTGCTGGTGTTAAGGCGGCATTTGCCAGGCTTCTCAGCGATTTCAAGCCTGACGTGGTGCACTTCAACAACATCCACTCCTATCTGTCGCCTGTAATAGTGGAAATGGCTAAGAAATTCGGAGCCAGGACAGTGTGGACGATGCACGATTACAAGCTTGTATGTCCGTCATACAGCTGCTTGAATGGAGGCAAGGTGTGCGAGCAATGTATAGAAGGCAGCAAACGAGGAGTCTATTCCAACCGTTGTATGAAAGGCAGCCGTGCGGCGAGCCTGCTGGCATGGCTTGAGGCGGAGAAATGGAATGCAAAGCGCTTGCAGCGTGCCACGGACACGTTTGTCTGTCCAAGCGAGTTTATGGCAGCGAAAATGAAGCAGGGAGGCTTTGATGAGAAAAAAATCAAGGTGGTCTGCAACTTTGTCGATCCAGAGAAAGTGAAAGACATCAAAGTGAACACCGAGCGTAAGGACTATTATGCGTATGTGGGACGGCTGTCGGCAGAAAAAGGAGTGGAGACGCTGCTTAAGGCCGCCGTGCAGTTTCAGATACCATTGAAGATAGCCGGCGGCGGACCGCTTGCCGAAGGTTTGAAATCGCGCTACGGGCGTTGTGACAACATAGAATTTCTTGGGCATCAGAACGCAGCGCAGGTTAAAGAATTGATGGGAAACGCACGCTTCTCGGTTATGCCGTCGGAATGCTACGAAAACAATCCGTTGAGCGTTATCGAATCGTTGTGTCTGGGCACACCGGTGGTGGGCGCGCGCATCGGTGGAATCCCCGAACTGATACAACCAGGCAGCGGAATGCTTTTCCGCAGCGGCAGCGTCGATTCGCTTGCCAACAACATTGCCGCGGCATGGGAGTCGCCGTTCGACTATGCGGCAATCTCAGCGCAGTCGCTGCCACGCTTCAGTGCCGAGCGCTATCTTGACAGCGTGCTGGAGATATATCAAGGATAGAAGGCCAATTGGCCGGATTTACGCAGCAGGCAGCCTGTCAGAGGCAGCCTGCTGTCGTTTTATGCCGAAAATGAATTGGGTTAATTTATATTTTGCGAGGATATAGCGGTAAAGGACCATAGGTCCGGCAACGCCTGCTGATATGACAAGCACTGCGCCGACGGCAAAAAACGGGTCGTCAAGCAGAATGGGCGCGAATTTTTGTAAGGCAGCCTTTGCAGCGCCCTCGAATGTGGTGTGGAACAAATAGATTATATAGCTTGTCGCCGATATTGTCAGCAAACCATTGATTTTTTTTGCTCCTCTTGAAATGATGTCGGACAAATAAATTATTGTTGCAATCCCGACAAAAGGGATGACTGAATGACATGCGTCAAATCTTATATAAAAGTATTCAAGCGCGGCAAATGACAGGCATACAGCCCAAAACGGAATTTTTACGGATGTTGCAATCTTGCTCCAGTCGCAACAAACAGCACCAAGCATAAAAAACACCAACATGCTCTGGAATTGTTTGAAACAAAACACTTCCGGCAGAAACGGAGGAATGCAGTACAGAAGCAATGCCGCACCAAGGAGCAATAATCGTTTTTGTTTCGTCGCAAACAGCGGCGCGATGACAAACATCCACCACAAAGCCCAGATAAACCATAAGAAATATCCCGCTTCAGGAAAATACAGCATTTTTATATATCCTAAAATCCGCAACTATCATCCAATACACGATTAAGGGTAGATTTATGAGTC
>OGRF01000557.1_pt1 | contig 31233 bp, 27 predicted proteins | sample 1553381 | NCBI WGS metagenome assembly OGRF01 (sample SAMEA2580060, study PRJEB22360) | human gut metagenome | biome: human gut; feature: human-associated habitat; material: faeces | place: Denmark | collected 2008/2010
CACGTTACCCTCACCCTAAATCCCTCCCCTCGGGGAAGGGACTTACCATCGCCCTAGCGGACTCTATAAGCGGTGTTTCGCCCTTGCGAAACTTGAGTTCAATCTTATACCAAATTTAATAAATAATTCCGTACTATCAAAAATTGTTTCGGTCTTTCAAATAAAATTGCGATATTTGCGGCTGTTTGTCGCCATGGTGAAGAATATCCCGGCGGCTGGCAGAACAGAAACATTAAACATCTTATAATAATGAAGACATTCAGATTTATCGCTGCTGCGCTCGTTGTAGCACTGGCAGCGTCCTGCTCCGAGGGAAATGGAGCGAAAGCAACTGTTGATGGTGCAGATTCTACCAAGACAGTAAAGCCTGCAGATCCTAGGGATTTCAGACCAACCAAGTCAGAGATCAACGAGGTCAGCTACCTTATGGGTATCAACTTCGGTTCATTCATAAAGGGTTACAATTTCGGTGACGATCTCAACTACAGGCTCATCGAAGAGGGCATCAAGGATTTCCTGAAGGCTAAGGGTGACTATCGTGACTCTACTTATGCAAAGCAGTTTAAGGTTGATCCTGAGAAACTTAACGAAGTGTTCAACTCATACCTCGCAAAGAGACGTGATTACACCATGGCCCTGAACAAGGAGAAAGAGACCAAGTTCCTCGCTGAAAACAGCAAGAAAGCCGGTGTACAGGTTACCGAGAGCGGTCTTCAGTATATCATCATCGAGGCTGGTAACGATGTGAAGCCAAGCGAGACCGATACAGTGTTCGTTCACTACAAGGGTACTCTTACCGACGGCACCAAGTTCGATGAGTCTCCTGAGAATGACGAAGGCGTAAGAATGGTTCTCAACCGTGTGATCAAAGGTTGGACAGAGGGCCTTCAGCTCATCGGCGAAGGTGGAAAGATTCAGCTTTTCGTCCCTTCAGAGCTCGGTTATGGCGAGAATGGTACCAGAGGTATCGAGCCTAACAGCACTCTTATCTTCGATGTAGAACTTGTCAAGGTCAACAAAGTAGCTGAAGAGGCTGAGAAATAAGTCTTCGGACGAAATAATTGAAAAACGGATCTGTCGGACGAAAGTTCGGCGGTCCGTTTTTGTATGTTTATTCTGGCTGCGGAAAATTACTTGAAATTTACTAATTTTGTCGTGCGAACCTCGGAATTGTAAAAAAACCGCGCGAAAATCCGGGACTTGCATTATTATGGTTGGAGGTGATACCGAGCCTCTGACTTGGTTTAGTTTTGTATATAATAGATTGATAATTATGGAAATAGAAGGAACACTCATTCAGAAGCTTGCTGTCCAGTCCGGCAAATCGGCCAGAGGAGACTGGGCCAAGCAGGAGTTCGTGATAGAATATCAGGAAGGAAACTTTCCGACCAAGGCTTGTTTCAATGTCTGGGGTGCGGACAAAGTCAAGGAACTGGAGCAGTTCCAGATCGGCGACAAGATAAAGTTGTCGTTCAATGTCTCCAGCCGCGAGTATAACGGCAAGTGGTACACTGATCTGAGGGCATGGAGAATAAGCAAGGCCGGAGCTCCGGCTGCAGGCAATTATGCACAGGCTCCGTCCGGCTATCAGCAGAGCGCTCCGGCGTCGTATGACATGCCGGCAGGTTTCGCTCCATCCTCAGTGCCACAGCCATCTGCCCCGGCTCCGACATTCGATGATATGCCTGGCGACGACCTCCCGTTCTAGCCTCTGCGACGTGTCGGCCTTGTCGCCTTTGAACGAGTGGTAACCCTCGAATTTGCACTAACGTTCAGCAAGTTTGACAGCTTGCAAAATTTGGGGTAGGTATATTAATAAACGAAAACAAATCAGTCAGCGTATGATAACATTTGGATATAACAATAAATTCAGCACGGCATTGCGTGCCCTGGCCGCCATCGGCATCGGCCTTGTGATGGTATTCAGTACCGAAGCTACCGTCAATGTAGTAAAAATCATTGCCGCATTTCTGTTTGCAGCCGGCATGGTATCATTGGGCTACGGCTTCGCGCACAGGAAATCCGGCGCCATGGCATTGATGTCGGTCAATGCTGTCGTCGACATTGTAATAGGCCTTTTGCTGTTCTGCTTCCCGAACGTGGTCGCAGGCGCGATTGTGACAATCATCGGTATCGTGATACTTCTCTTCGGTATCCTCCAGCTGATTGTCCTCGGCGGAACGATGTCCCTCGTCGGCATGGGCGGCTTCTCATTGATACTTTCAATATTGGCAGTCATTGGCGGTATAACATTGCTGTTCAATCCTTTCTCGGAAAGGATTATGAGCGTGCTTGCCGGCATTTTCCTGATTTTTTACGGAATATCTGAACTGATTTCCATGCGCAGGGTTTCCAAGGCGAAAGTCGAATACGAGATAAGATACAATCGTGACAATGTAGATGACGACGACTCCGTACCGCAGGGACTTGGCGATGTGAAAGACGTTGATTATCATAAAGTTGACGACCAGTAAAGATCAATGATTCCCCAGGATACCGTAGATAAGATTCTGGACTCGGCGCAGATAGTCGATGTCATAAGCGACTTCGTCTCCCTCAAGAGGCGGGGCGCCAACTACATTGCATGCTGCCCGTTCCACAACGAGAAGACGCCGTCATTCTACGTTTCCCCGGCCAAAGGCATCTACAAATGCTTCGGTTGCGGAAAGTCGGGCACGGCTGTCGGCTTCGTGATGGAACATGAAAGCATGACGTATGTGGAGGCATTGAAATACCTTGCGCGGAAATACGGTATCGAGGTAAAGGAAAAGGAAGATTCGCCTGAAGAAATTGCCGCAAGGCAGCGCAACGAAAGCCTGCTTCTGGTGATGGATTATACCGAGCAATTCTTCAAGGACAGCCTGAAGACGCAGGAAGGCAGATCCATCGGTTATGCCTATTTCAGGAGCAGAGGCCTGGAAGATGCCACGATTGAGAAATATGGTCTCGGCTGGTCTCCGAAAAGCGGACACGCATTGGCGGAAGCCGCATTGGCGAAAGGCTACAAGGAGGAATTCCTGACGGCCACCGGAGTCTGCATCAAGAGGAATGACGGCAGCCTGATAGACAAATTCTATGACAGGGCGATGTTTCCGATCCATTCCGTCAGCGGAAGAGTCATAGCGTTCGGCGGACGTACGCTCCGGTCGGACTACAAGACCGCCAATATCGGAAAATACGTAAATTCCCCTGAGACAGAGATTTACGACAAGAGCCGGTCGCTGTACGGCATCTATTTCGCCAAGAGCGAGATATCGAAGCTGGACAAATGCTACCTGGTGGAAGGCTATCTGGACGTGCTGTCGATGCACCAGCTGGGAATCACGAACGTCGTGGCGTCCAGCGGAACATCATTGACGGTCCCGCAGATCCGGTTGATAAAGAAATTTACGGACAACGTCACCATAATGTACGATGGCGATGCCGCCGGAATTCATGCCGCGTTGAGAGGTATCGGATTGATACTCAAGGAGGGACTGAATGTGCGCGTGGTGCTGCTTCCGGATGGCGACGACCCGGATTCATACTCGCAGAAGCATAATCTGGAGGAGGTCCAGGCTTTTCTCCAGGCGAACGAGCAGGATTTCATCGAATACAAGACGGACCTGCTGCTGGGCCAGTCCGGCAACGACCCGTTGAAGAAGGCGGAGCTGATCAATGATATTGCAGATACGATTGCGCTGATTCCGGATCAGATAAAGCGCGCTGTCTACGTGCAGTCGGCGGCCGTGAAATTCGGCATAAACGAGGACGCGCTCTATGCCAGGATCCTGAATACCAGGCAGAAGATGATCGATGACGAGCGCAAGGAGGCGGAGCGCGAGCGGATGCGGGAGGAAAGACAGGCCAGGGCCAATGCCGGTCCACAGTCGGCTGGCGCCAATGCCGGCGGTCAATCCGTTCCTGATCCTGAGGATTATGGTGAGCCTGTGGGGGATGGCTACATGGATGGCCAGATGGAGCCTGTCGATGTTCCGGTACCGGCTGACACCGCTCCTGCCAGGGCAAATGCGTGTGGCGTCTATCTGGAAAATCCCGTGATGGCGCCGGTGGAACGCGACCTCCTGAAATTCATATTGGTGAGCGGACTGGACACCATGGATTTCGAATCTGATTCGGAATTCTATGACAGCGAGAAAACCACTGCGGCGGATTTCATACGTGATGCGATAGAAGAACATCCGTTTTCCAACAGCTTGTATGCCAGGACATTCGATGAATATTTCAAACTTTATGATGCGGATGCGACTCTGGGACAGGATGATATCATCAGAAGTCTCATGAACAGTCCCGACAGGGAAATGGCATCGCTCGTGGGCGATTTGGTGGAAGAAAAATACAGGCTGACGGTCAAGAACTTTTCTGATGCCATGACATCGCAGTCGTCTTTCCTGGTGATACAGGTGCCGAAAGCGATTATGGTCTACAACTCCAAGATTGTCAGGTCGCAGGAGTTGGCATTGGCAGCACGTCTGAAGGAACTCGGACGTATGGAAAAGACGCCGGAGACCATGGCGGAAGAGGCGGAAATCCTGGTAAAATTCCAGAAGGTCGTGGAGTTGAGGAAGAAAATCGTCGGAAAACTCGGGAGAGTCCAGTAGGCATAATAACGGAAAATATTAACAATTAAATAATTATGGACAGCAAATTCAAGAGAACATTGGTCACATGCGCATTGCCGTACGCTAACGGTCCTGTGCATATCGGCCATCTTGCCGGAGTGTATGTTCCGGCGGATATCTATGTGAGATATCTGAGAATGCGCGGTGAAGACGTCCTTTACGTGTGCGGAAGCGATGAGCACGGTGTGCCTATCACCATCGCCGCCAAACGTCAGGGATGTTCACCTCAGGACATTGTGGACAAGTATCACAAGATTATCAAGGATTCCTTCACGGGTCTGGGAATCAATTTCGACATATATTCCAGGACATCATCCAAGGTCCACGAGAAAAACGCATCAGAGTTCTTCCGTAAATTGTATGATGAAGGCAAATTCATTACCAAGGAGTCGGAACAATTCTTCGATCCGGAAGCCAAGACTTTCCTTGCAGACCGCTATATCACAGGTACTTGCCCTAAATGCGGTAATCCTAATGCCTATGGCGACCAGTGCGAGAAATGCGGCAGCACGCTCAGCCCGGAAGAGCTGATCGACCCTAAGTCCACGCTTAGCGGCAGCAAGCCGATAAAGGTGATGACCAAGCATTGGTATCTGCCTCTGGACCAGTATGAACCATGGCTCCGCGAGTGGATTCTCGAGCAGCACAAGGAGTGGAAGACCAATGTCTACGGACAATGCAAGTCCTGGCTGGATGCCCACCTCCTGCCGCGTGCAGTGAGCCGTGATCTGGATTGGGGCGTTCCGGTGCCTGTAGAGGGAGCTGAAGGAAAGGTGCTCTACGTGTGGTTCGATGCGCCGATCGGTTACATCTCCAACACTCAGGAGTTGCTTCCGAAGAGTTGGGAGAAATGGTGGAAGTCGCAGGAAACCAAGCTGGTACACTTTATCGGCAAGGACAATATCGTCTTCCATTGCATCGTGTTCCCGTCAATGCTGAAAGCATACGGCGACGGATATATCCTTCCGGACAATGTCCCTGCCAATGAGTTCCTGAATCTCGAAGGTGACAAGATTTCGACTTCCAAGAATTGGGCTGTATGGGCTCATGAATATCTGGAGGAATTCCCTGGAAAACAGGATGTCATGAGGTATGTCCTCACGGCCAATGCGCCTGAGACCAAGGACAATGATTTCAGTTGGAAAGAGTTCCAGCAGCGCAACAACAGCGAGCTCGTGGCTATTTTTGGAAACTTCGTGAACAGGGCCATTGTCCTGACACACAAGTATTTCGAGGGAAAGGTCCCTGCTGCCGGAGAACTGCTTGACATTGACAAGGAAACATTGGCACAGGTGCCTCAGCTGAAAGCGTCATTGGAAAAGAACATTGAAACTTATCATTTCCGCGAAGCGCTGAAGGATGCGATGGCGATCGCGCGTCTCGGAAACAAGTATATTTCTGATACCGAGCCTTGGAAGGTGGCGAAGACGGATATGGCGCGCACCGCGACGATCCTGAATGTCAGCCTCCAGATTTGCGCGGACCTCGCGATCGCATTCGAGCCTTTCACGCCGTTTGCAGCCGAGAAACTTCGCAAGATGCTGGATGTCAGCTTCTGCGCCGGCGTGGACCACAGGCATGGCGAGCAGGAGACCGTCAATACTTACAAGGATGGCGAAGGTGCTGCTCTTCATACCGTTTCGGCTCCGGAAGGTGCTGATGTCAAGGAGGTTGCCGCTGCATGTTCTGGAACTGGCGTGTGTCTCGGCTGGGATGTCCTCGGAACTGAGAATCTTCTTCCTGAGGGGCATCAGCTCGGTGCTGCGGAATTGCTTTTCGCCAAGATTGAAGATGAGGCCATCAAGGCCCAGACTGACCGTCTTGATGCAATCCGTGCTGCCCGTGAGGCTGCAGCGAAGGCTGCTGCTGCAAACCAGGTGGCTCCGCAGAAGGATGAGGTGGAGTTCGATGATTTCGGAAAGATGGATATCCGTACCGCCACGGTTCTGGAGGCAGTCAAGGTTCCTAAATCTGACAAGTTGCTGAAACTCACCATAGATACGGGCATTGACAAGAGAGTCATTGTCTCCGGTATCGCGAAGTTCTATACTCCGGAGGAGATGGTAGGCAAGCAGATCTGCATCCTCGCGAACCTGAAGCCGCGTACCATTTTCGGCATTGAGTCCAAGGGTATGATTCTGATGGCGCGCCAGGGTGACGGCAAAATGCGTTTCATCACTCCTGCCGAGACCTTGCACAACGGCGCCGAGATCGGCTAAATATCGGAAATGTGAGAAAATAATCTTAAATTTGCGGGTTGTTCCGACGGATGGCCAGCGGATGATGTTCCGGGCGGTCTTGCGTCGGGGCAGTTGGCTATAGAAAAATAAAACAAAGTCATTATGATGACATCTAACGAAATAAGACAGAAATTCCTTGATTTCTTCGCATCGAAAGGACATCAGATAGTCCCTTCAGCTCCGATGGTCGTGAAGAACGACCCTACGCTTATGTTCACCAATGCCGGTATGAACCAGTTCAAAGACATATTCCTCGGGAATGTTACGCCTAAGACACATCGCGCGACCGACTCCCAGAAATGTCTCCGAGTGAGCGGAAAGCACAATGACCTGGAGGAAGTGGGACACGACTCTTACCATCATACGATGTTCGAGATGCTCGGAAACTGGAGTTTCGGAGACTATTTCAAGACAGAGGCGATCACATGGGCATGGGAACTTCTTACGGACGTATACAAGATTGACAAGACCAAGCTTTATGCTACCGTGTTCGAAGGCTCCAAGGAAGACGGGACCTCTATGGACGAGGAGGCTCACCGGACATGGCTCAAGTTCCTGCCTGAGGACCATATCCTTTTGGGAGACAAGCATGACAACTTCTGGGAAATGGGTGACACCGGTCCATGCGGCCCTTGCAGTGAAATCCACATTGACCTCAGAAGCGACGAAGAGATTGCAGCCGTTCCGGGACGCGACCTCGTGAACAAGAGCAACCCGCTCGTGATCGAAATCTGGAACCTTGTGTTCATGCAGTACAACAGAAAGGCGAACGGCGAACTTGAACTGCTCCCTAACCACAACATTGATACTGGAATGGGATTCGAGCGTCTCTGCATGGTACTTCAGGGAAAGAAGAGCAACTATGATACAGACGTGTTCACCGGCATGATCCACAAGATCGAGGAACTTTCCGGACACCAGTATCATGAGTCAGAGAATACGGAAGTGGCGATGAGAGTAATTGCCGACCATATCCGTGCCATCAGCTTCTCTATCGCCGACGGCCAGCTGCCATCCAACGTGAAGGCAGGCTATGTCATCCGCCGAATCCTCAGAAGGGCAGTGCGTTACGGCTATACGTTCCTCGGATTCAATGAACCTTTCCTCTGCCGCCTCGTGCAGCAGCTCGCTGATGATATGGGTGGCGCTTATCCGGAACTCCGTGAGCAGAAGAACCTTATCGAAAGCGTAATCAGAGAGGAGGAGTTCGCGTTCCTCCGTACATTGGACAGGGGAATCCGCCTCATGGATGATTATCTGGCAAAGTCCGCCGACACCAAGGTCATCTCAGGAAAAGACGCATTCGTGCTTTACGATACATACGGATTCCCGATCGACCTTACCGAACTTATCGCTTCGGAGAAAGGCTATACGGTTGACCTTGAAGAGTTTAACGCTGAACTCCAGAAGCAGAAGGACAGAGCCCGTCAGGCTACTTCCAATGAATTCGGCGACTGGATCCAGTACCATAATGGTGAGGAAGAGGAATTCCTCGGTTATGACTATACCGATATCGACGGCGTCAGCCTCATCAAGCAGCGTACCGTGAAGCAGAAGAACAAGGTGATGTATCAGCTCGTGTTCGACCGCACTCCGTTCTATGCTGAAATGGGTGGCCAGGTAGGAGACACCGGATACATCGAATCCGAAAGCGGCGAGAGAATCAACATCCTCAATACCGTGAAGGAGAACAACCTTACAATCCATATTGCAGAGCGCATCCCTTCAGATTGCAGCGAGTCATTCTCATTGCATGTGGATGCTGACAGAAGGCTGAAAATCACCAACAACCATACTACAACGCATCTTCTCGACCAGGCTCTCCGCGAGGTTCTCGGAACACATGTGGAGCAGAAAGGTTCGTTCGTATGCCCTGATTATCTCCGTTTCGACTTCTCGCATTTCTCCAAGATGACTGATGAGGAAATCGAGAAAGTGGAGAAGAGGGTCAATGAACTTATCCGTGCGAACTACCCGCTTGAAGAGAGGAGGGACGCGACCATGGAAGAGGCCAATGCGATGGGTGCGATTGCCCTTTTCGGTGAGAAATACGGCGACAAGGTAAGAGTCGTGAAATTCGGCAAATCAGTCGAGCTTTGCGGTGGTACACATGCGAAAGCCACCGGCCAGATCGGTATGTTCGTCATCATGTCAGAGGGCGCGGTCGCTGCCGGCGTAAGACGTATCGAAGCCGTTACAGGTGAGGCTGCATGGCTGCATCTCCGCGCCATGACAGAGTCGCTGAAGACTGCCAAGGCGTTCTTCAACAATACTCCTGACCTCGGTGAGGCTATCCGCAAGATTATCGATGAGAATGCCGGATACAAGAAGGAAATCGAAGGATTCGTGCAGGAGAAAGTCGCAAGATTGGCAGAGAAGATTTCCAAGGAAGCCAAGGAAATCAACGGCGTGAAGGTCGTTCAGTTTACACAGTCTGTAGACCCGGCTATGGTCAAGGGTATGGCAGGTCTGCTCCAGAAGCAGATGGAGAACTTCGTACTTGCTGCGGCATTTGAATTTGCAGGCAAGCCGAACCTCGTGCTGATGTATTCTCAGGACCTGGTTGCCAAGGGCAAGAACGCCGGCAAGGATGTGCGTGAAGCTGCCAAATCAATTCTTGGCGGCGGTGGCGGACAGCCGGGCCTTGCAACAGCCGGTGGCAAGAATGTTGATGGCTTGAGAGACGCCCTCGCAAGACTTGTCGAGCTGGCTACAGCATAACAGGTTACACATGAAGAAACTCGACCAGTTCATAGTCAAATCATTTCTGGGGCCGTTCATCGGCATCCTGCTGGTCGTTATATTTATATTGATGCTCCAGTTCCTCTGGCTCTACATTGATGAACTTGTAGGCAAGGGTTTGGGGCTCAAGATTATACTGGAATTCCTCGGATGGGGCGCTGCGACTATGTTGCCGCTATCACTCCCACTTGCGACATTGCTGTCTTCGGTGATGACCGTGGGACAGATGGCGGAGAACAACGAGCTCATCGCCATGAAATCCGCCGGAATTTCACTCACCCGTGTCCTGTCACCGATTATCATTTGTGCGGCAGTAATCAGCGTACTTGCGTTTTTTGCCGCGAATAATCTGGTGCCTGTGGCGTACAACAAGATTTTTACGCTGCGCGACGATATCGGCAAGACCAAGGCAGAAATCAGTATCCCGACCGGAACATTCTACGACGGCATCGACGGCTATGTGCTCCGTATCGACTCCAAGGACGACAAGACCGGAATCATGCATGGCGTGCTGGTTTATGACCATACCGCCGGCAAGGGCAATGTCAGCGTGACGATTGCCGATTCTGCGGTGATAAAGATGTCCAAGTCGAAGGATTATCTGACATTCCAGATGTTCAGCGGCGTCAACTATCAGGAAACCAACAATATGAGCTACCGGGACACATCGCTCCAGCTGCAAAGAGTGAATTTCAGGCAGCAGGACATGATTATCCCGTTGAGCAACTATGCGTTCCAGAAGTCTGAGAAGGCCAAGTTCGGCGACCAGGTAAGGGCAATGAACCTGAATCAGCTCAGCCACGGCAAGGACTCCCTGTCTCACCTGAATGACTCTGCGCGTGTCGTCAATACGGCCACGTTCATGTCCAAGCGAGTTCTCCGTTTTGCGACACAGCTGGATACTGCAAGCCACTTCCAGGGACGTGTGCCGTTCGATTACTCCAAACTGCGTGACTGGAGCGATGAACATGAGGAACTGACGGCGTATGAAAATGCAGCAGGTGCGGCGGAAGATTTCCGTACGGTCGTGAGCGGATATGAGAACGATGTCTATTCGTACATGTACATATTGAGGAGAACTGACGTGGAACTGCTCAAGAAGTTCGCCGGTGCATTGGCCTGCTTCCTCCTGTTCTTCATCGGCGCCCCTCTCGGTGCATTCATCCGTAAAGGCGGCCTGGGAGTGTCAGCCATCATCGCGGTGATGTTCTTCGTGCTGTATTGGGTCGTGGACATCACGGGAACCAAACTGGCACGTGACGGAGCTGTCTCTGCCGCGGCAGGAGTATTCATATCGGCATTCGTGCTGGGTCCGATCGGCGCATATTTCACATGGAAAGCCGTCCATGACTCCGCAATCTTCAACACGGAGAACTTCGGGGCATGGTGGAGAAAGATAAAGAGCAAAGTTATGAGCATATTCAAGAAGACGAGAATAGTATACATGGGAACGCCTGAATTTGCAGTCGCTCCCCTGAAGGCCCTCATTGACGCAGGCTACAATATCGTCGGCGTCGTGACTGTCGCTGACAAGCCTAGCGGCAGGGGATTGAAGGTCAATGAAAGTGCAGTCAAGAAATTCGCCGTGGAGCAAGGCATACCTGTCCTCCAGCCGGTGAAGCTGAAAGATCCGGAATTCCTGAAGCAGTTGGCCGCTTTCAATGCTGACCTTTTCGTGGTGGTGGCATTCAGGATGCTTCCGCAGGAAGTCTGGACCATGCCTAAGCTCGGAACCTTCAACCTCCATGCGGCACTTCTGCCTCAATACCGTGGTGCGGCGCCTATCAACTGGGCAGTGATTAACGGCGAGAGAATGACAGGCGTCACGACATTCATGATCGACAAGGATATCGATACCGGCGGTATCATGCTCCGTCAGGAATGTCCTGTCACACCGGAAGATACGGCCGGGACATTGCATGACAAGATGATGCCGATAGGCGCGGAACTCGTGGTCACCACCGTGCAGGGTATCATTGAAAAGAACATTGAAACCCGTGTCCAGCGAAGCTTCATCCAGGGCTCGGAGGTGCTGAAGACTGCGCCTAAGCTGACGCGCGAGCTCTGTCATATCGACTGGAATGATTCCACGAAGAACATCTACAACCTCATCCGCGGCCTCAGCCCGTACCCGACGGCATTTACCGAACTTGTGCACGAGGGCGCGGCACCGGCCCAGCTGAAAATTTATTTCGGCACGCGCGTCGAGGGTGATGATTATATGTCAATGCTGGCAAAGGCCGGTAAAGAGGCCAATGCCGTCAAACCTGGCGATATCCTGAGTGATGGCAAGACCTTCATCGCAATCGCCACCGCCGATGGAGCCGTTTCGGTTACCGACCTCCAGATGGCAGGCAAGAAACGTATGGAAGTCAAGGCATTCCTTGCCGGTTTCCGCAATCCTGAAACGTGGAGCACCACGCAGGGCACGTCAGCAGAAATCCTGAAAAATACCAGGGCGTAGACCCACTTATAGGACAACAATATATACTTATAGACTATCATTCTGTAAACCAGGCACTTGCCTCGATTTGCAGAATGATTTTTTTTATTGTACTTTTGCTAGATAGTATTTATTGAAAGCGAAGAACAGATGAATTACGTTAAATTATTGTCAATCTGTGCTTTATCTGCATTTGTTGTGTCCTGTGGCACTACGGAAGTGGAAGGTGGCGACGGGACGACGGAAGTTATCCTTTCGCTGGACACAGATGTGACTCACCACACGAAATCCGTGTCGGAAGAAACCCTTCCGTCGATCGGGGATTTCACGGTTGAGATCTTCAAGAAAGAAAGCGGCGCGCGTCTGTACAGGGATACATACGCCAACGCAAAGGATCAGAAAATCCGCCTCAATGAAGGCACTTACAGACTTTCCGCATTCCACGGCGATTCACTCGCAGCCGGTTTCAATGCGGCGTACTATCAGGCACTTGTGCCATTTTCCATCAATGCCGGCCAGCGCCGTGTAAACATTTCAGGAACAGCCCGTCTTGCGAACACCAAGGTCGCAGTCGAGTATGGTGATGCATTGAAAACCTACTACAAGCGCTACAGCACATCGGTTTTCACTGACAAGGAGAACGTCAAGGATTCCCTCGGATTCTCCCAGACGGAGACCCGCGCGGGCTTTATCCCTGCAGGAACATTGACCGTGAACCTGTATGCGGCTGAACCGGATGCCAAGATGAAATACTTCCATACGCAAGTGAAAGCCGCTGCCAATGACTTCATTACATTGAAATTGGACACCAAGCCTTTCACCGGGAAGATAACCGTCGGCATTGTCATTGACAATGGCGTGGAAACGGTGGAGAAGACGATTGAACTGGATCCTACGGATGTGGCGACGGATGCTCCTTCCATCAAGGTCTCCGACAATCTCAAGGCCGGGACGGTCGAGTTCTATGAGGGTGACGACCTGGACGGTACGATGCTGGACATCTTCACTCCTGCCGGATATTCCCACGCATGGCTGGACATTACCTCTGACTACCTTAAAGCCAAGGGCGTAGCTGAACGTGTGGACCTTACGGCGATGGACGCGGCTACGGCCAAGGTGTTCTCGCAGATGGGAATCCAGATTCTCAAGATGAAGGAAAACACCAGATTCGCATACATTGATTTCAGCGGAATGAAAGACTGTCTCAAATATGAGGCGGCTCCGTTCGCAGGTACGTTCAAGCTGTCGGTGACCGACAAGAACGGCAATTCTGCCGAGTCCGGCGAGTTCTCGCTCAAGATGCTGAAGAACAATGCCGTCCTGAACTTGTCCGGGGCCAATGCCTTTGCACGCAGCGTGCGCAATGTCAGCCTGAACGTCGAAACCGGAAAGCCTGAGAATTACACATTGCAGTACAGGACCGTAGACGGGACTTGGAAAAATGCTGACGGCGTGGCTTACGGCAAAGTGGTGGAATTCAATAAGATAGCTGGCTTGGCTCCTGGTACGGACTATCAGTTCAGAGCTGTCTACAACAATAATCCTGACAATGCCACGGATATCATCACCGTAAAGACCGAGGATGCTTCACAGGTGGAGAATGCCGGCTTCGAGAACTGGTATGATACCAAGGTTTATGAGAAAAAGACGGCATGGGTCGGAAGGGCCATTTATGAGTGGTTCCCTAAGGCATCTGCCGGGGCTGCCGATTACTGGGCTACGAGAAATGACCTGACGACATCACAGCGAAGCGGTGCGTCATGCTTCTATACTTCCTATTCCGGAACGCTGAAGACATCTGATTCTCACAGCGGTTCTGCCGCAGCCGAAATCAGCACGGTGAACTGGGGAGAAGGCTCTACTTTCGTGTCGGGAAGCGGCTATGTGCTGAAGAACCAGACGGCAGGAATGCTGTTCATGGGAAGCTATACGCTCAATGCTGAAAATCCGGAGACTTATGGACGGACATTCAAGTCGCGCCCGGACTATCTGGAATTCTATTACAAGTTCTCTCCATTGAACTCGGAATATTTCAAGGCATACATCGTGGTCGAGAACAGGGACGGAGGCAAGGTCACTGAACTTGGCCGTGCCGAATTGACCGGAAACACGGAAGCCGGCGAATATACTCTCGCGAAACTGCCTGTAGTCTACACGGATACATCGCTGAAGGCCACTGACATGTATATCGTCTTCATCTCCAGCACAGCAGAAAAGCCTACTGTAAAGCAGGTATGGGGTAAAGAAGGCGCACTCAAAGGCTATTCTGATTCCCGTTATGTAGGAAATGTCCTTACCGTGGACGACATCGAACTTATATATGAATAAAAACAAGGATAACAATATTATAGATATGAAACGCAGTATCATTACCATATTGGCCGCAGCAGCAGTTCTTGCAGGCTGCAAGCAGACGAAGGTCGAGGAAAACAAGGGCTATTTCGTCCTGCAGTCCGTAACGGCTGACGCCGACCTTAACGAGGTGAATGTCAGCACCAAGGCAATGCCTTCTGAACTGGTTGATATCAATACGTTTGTCGTCAAGATCGAGAGCAACCTCGAAGGAGGCGGAACCCAGACATATAATTATAAGGACATTCTGGACCAGGCGATCGAGCTTCCTACCGGTTCTTACCGCATTACAGCCGGATCTCCTGCCGGAAAGGCTGCCGCATGGGACCAGCCTCTGTTCGAAGGAACACAGAACTTCACCGTCGTGGCAGGTGCCACGTCTCCTGTCAATGTGAAATGCTCCCTTTCGAACACCATGGTGTCCATAAAATGCACCGACACGTTCAAGACCGAGCTGCAGGAATTCAATATCAAGGTCTCCGCTACGGACAATGATTTCCTGACATGGAGCAAGACAGGGAAAGAGAACTCCGACGCCCTTGCCGCAGAACTTTCCAAGGACGGATATTTCTCAGCATCAGAGCTTTATGTCCAGATTGACGGTAAACGTGAAATCGACGGTTCTACCGCTGCACTCACTTATGTGGTGAAGAATGTCCATCCTAAGGACCATATCATCCTCAATCTGGACGCACGTGTGACAGGCCAGGTGCAGCAGATTACGCTTGCTGTGGACGGTACCGTAAATGACAGGACTGAGAATATCGTAGTAGGAGGTTTCGAAGAAATTCCTATTCCTGATCCGATAGACCCTACACCGGATCCTAATCCAGATCCTAATCCGGATCCGTCATTGCCGGCGAAGCCTTCTCTAGTATGGGATGCCAATCCTACATTTGCATTGACTGAGCTCAAATCCGAAGGCATGTCCGTGGAGATTACCGTGAACGTTCCTGGCAAGGTAAAAGATTTCCTGATTGATGTGAAATCTGATTGCGCTGAATTTGAGGGAGTTATCAAGAGTATGACAGGCGACGGCCTGACCATGGACCTCGTGAACAATGCCGCACTCAGCAGCCTGAATGATTTGGGAATCCCTACCGGAGACAGCGTGAAGGGAAAGCCTACGGTTCCATTCTCACTCTCAAGCCTTCTCCCTATGATTCTGCTTTATAATCCGGAAGTGAATTCATATCATACATTCACATTGAAAGTGACGGATGAGGCCGGCCAGACATTGACACAGGCTCTCCAATTCCAATATCGCGGAAACTAGGACCATTAGAGCAAGAATCAAATGAAAATCAACAGATTAATAAATATCCTGACTTGCATGGCGCTGGTTTCGGCATCATGCAGCAGGGAAACGGCAGTTCCGGATGGCGGTCATGGCTATCTGACGGCAGCCGTGGAACAGGATGATTCGTTCACTCTGATTACCACCAAGGCCGAAGTGACTGCGGAGACGCCGTTTGCATTGAAGATATACAAAGGAAGTGAGCTGGTCAAGGAGATAACTGACCACCGCACTTTGCAGACCGAGCCGCTGCAGCTTAATTGCGCGACTTACAAGGTGACTGCGGAGAACCGTGCGCAGGTGGATGCCGTGTTCGACGACCCGCGCTACTATGGGGAATCCAATGTCAAGGTACTTGCCGACCAGGTGGTCAATGCCGATATAAAATGCTCACTTGCAGATGTTTTGGTAGCCCCTGCCTTCTCTGATGATTTCGGTACATACTTCAAGTCATGGTCGTTGAAGGTCGTGAGCGGAAACGGCAACCTCGTGTGGAGCAAGGAGCTGGATACCTTCGGCAAGACGGGATATTTCGCCCCTGCAGGTTCATTTACATGGACATTGTCATTGACGAACAATGCCGGCAGGACATTTACCCGCTCCGAGACTGTCGCTGACGTGAAGGCGAAACATAAATATGCATTGAACTTCAGAATCAAGACGGTGGACCCGAGCGCCGGCGCCGCAGGCATCAGGATTGTCCTGGACGACAACATGACGGAGAAGGAGTTTGACCTGACGCTGGATTTCACGAGCTCCGAGGCTGAGGCGAAGTCGGTCAATGCATGGGCGTTGTTCGCCGATGTAACCGGTTCATTGAAAAGCAATAGCGTGCCGGACGGATTGAAACTCCAGTACAAGAAGATTACTGAAGAGGCGTGGACTGATTTCGCAGGCGAGATCAAGACTGATGCTGAAAACAAGGCATTTACGGCGAGACTTGCAGGTCTGGAGCCGGGTGCGAACTATATCGTACGTGCAGTGACTGCCAAGGAAGAGGGCAAGAAACAGATTGCTTTCACCACTGAGGCTGCTGCAGAGGTGCACAACATGAGTTTCGACTCATGGTATATGAGCGGAAAGGCTCCGATGCCTAATGCCGGAGGATATTCCGTATGGGATTCTGCCAACAAGGCTACTGCCGGACTCGGTACGATTCCTACCAAACAGGAAACCAGTCATCTGGCTGTAACGGGTGAAGGCAAGAGCGCTGTGAAACTTGAGAGTATGACGGCATTCGGCATCATGGCTGCCGGAAACATCTATACGGGTGCTTTCCAGAAGGTCATCGGTATGAGCGGAGCTGCTCTGGAATGGGGTACACCGTTCACTTCCAGGCCTTTGGCGCTTAAAGGATATTTCGACTATACTCCGAAGAACATCGACATGGCGGACGGTGCCCACGCGGCTTTGAAGGGTCAGCCGGATACCTGCCAGATACAGATTTTCCTGACGGACCGTGCCGACAGATTCCAGATAAACACTTCTGAAGGCAAGTTCGTGGATGTGAACGGCAGCGACATCATCGCCTATGGCAAGGTGGAATCCGGAACTGTGACAAGCACGAAGGATGGCTTGGTCAATGGCTATGAACCGTTTACGATCAAATTGGAATATCGCAGCACGACACGCAAGCCGACGCAGATAGTGATCGTAGGTGCTGCCAGCAAGTATGGCGACTACTTCACCGGAGGAAAGGGAAGCGTCCTGTATCTGGATGAGTTCTCGTTCGTTTATGACCCTGCAGAACTGTAGTGCCATGAGACGTGGATTATACATATTGGCTGCCGTGGCCGCATCGGGACTTGTCTCATGCGGTCTCGACAATGATATGTCGCTGCCGAAGAACCATGCGGACTTCACTGTCTTCGAGGTGTTCGGACAGGTTTCTTCGAAAATCAACGTCAACTCCTGTACAGTGAATATCGTATTGGACGAAGATGTTTATGTCAATGACTTGAATATCAAGACGGTACAATTTTCGGAGGGAACCCGTTGCCAGGACCCTGCCATTGCGGATGGAAGGAAGATCGACTTGTCGTCCCCGTATCAGGTGACATTGTCCGTATTCCGGGATTTCAAGTGGACGATTTCTGCGGAGCAGCCCGTGGAGCGTTATGTGAAATGTGATAAGATGGTAGGGGAAGCCACGATTTTCCCCGATACCAGGAAGATAAGTATAAAGGTGAAGCCGAATGTCGGCAGTGCGATAGATTCCCGTTCCAATCTTGTCATCAAGGATATGAAACTGGGTCTCAAGCGTTCACGCATCATATCCACTACCGATATGCATGGCAATGTGCAGACTATCAGCTCGTTCCCTATAACACTGGATTGTTTCAACGAGCGCAGGTTCACCGTGGAACAAGATGGCGAGACTTCGGAATGGACTTTGATAGCATTGCCGTCTGAGTAAATAATTAATATGTCTGGTAAAAAGAAATATAGACTTGATCCGGAAACGCTTCTGTATGAGATAGAAAATGTCTCCACGAAGTCACGTTTCCTGAAAATGGCGGCGCTTGTTGTGGCAAGTGTCGCTTTGTCGTGTGTTTATCTATGGCTTTTTACTTCCGTCTTGGGTCTTGAACTGCCTAAGACGACTATGCTCCGGAAATCCAATGCAAAGTGGATTTCCAAGCTGGAACTTATGAACAGGCAGCTGGACATGTACGATGAAACGTTGCGAGGACTGGGTATCCGTGACGATGAAATCTACAGGAACATCTTCGGTATGAATGATATACCGCAGGAAGTGAGGAATGCCGGCTTCGGAGGAGTGAACAGATACGCCTATCTGGACAACATTTCCGAAAATTCATTGCTGAAGAAGACAACCATCCGTCTGGATGTGCTCACGAAGAAGACCTTCGTGCAGAGCAAGTCTTTCGATGACGTGGAATCGCTTTCCCGTCGTGCAGGAGACATGGCATCTTGTATTCCTGCCGTGTTGCCGATTGTTCCGGACAGGTCCAAGTTCCGCCTTTCAAGCTCGTTCGGCTACAGGTCCGACCCTATTTCCGGCAAGACCAGGATGCATACCGGATTCGACTTCGCATTGAAACCGGGAAATCCTGTCTATGCTACGGGGGACGGTGTCGTGGCTTCCGTGACTTTCGATTTGTTCAACTATGGAAATTCGATCGTGATCGACCATGGTTTCGGATATAAGACCAGATATGCCCACCTCAAGACTGTCCTGGTTACGGAAGGCATGAAAATCAAGCGTGGAGAATGCATTGCCGAAAGCGGAAATACCGGAAAGTCCACGGGCCCGCATCTGCATTACGAGGTGATGTACAAGGGCAAATACGTGAATCCTGTGAACTATTTCGACCTGGATATGCCGATTGATGAATATGCGTCCATGGTGGACAAGGTGGCCGCCGAGTCGGACAATGTCATGACAGGACATATCCGCAAGTCCAGACGGGAGGGCCGTAAATGAAAAGCAAGTACGTAGTAGACAAGGATTTCAGTCTCCGCAAAGTGACTCATTCCGTATGGGAAATTCTGTGGAGCTGCGCCAAATGGGTCATTGCGACAGCCTCTCTTGCAGCGTTTTACTATCTGATTTTTTCGCTGGTGATCAATACTGACGAGGAGCGGAGGCTGAAGAGGGAGAACCGCATGTATGAAAAGCTCTATCCGCAGATGATGGAGAAGGAGCGCCTCATTTCGGATGTGGTCAAAGACCTCGAATTCAGGGACAATGCCATATACAAGCAGATTTTCAAGGCAGATGCGCCTTCCGTGGACCCGTTGAGCTCCATGACTTTCGTTTTCGCCGGAGATTCCGTTGCAGATAAGGACATTGTCGAATATACGGAGAAGAAAGCGGAGGCATTGACCCGGGCGGTAAAGTCGGTGGATGAGGATTTCAGGGCGATTTTCGCTGGCGTGTGCTCGGACGGGCATGTGAATCCGCCGATGCGTATTCCGGTGGAGGGCCTGAAATTTGCGCAGGTCGGCGCTTCCGTGGGAATGAAGATGAATCCTTTCTATAAGGTGCTTACGCAGCATAACGGCATTGACTTTATCGTGGGGCAGGAAACTCCTGTGCTCGCGGCCGGGCCTGGCACGGTCACTGATGTGAGAAAGTCGAGAAAGGGCTTGGGCAATGTCGTGGAGGTGACTCATGAAGGGGGCTATATGACCGTATATGCCCATCTGGAGGATATCGTGGTGAGAAAAGGTGAGACCGTGAAAGCCGGAAAGAAACTTGCCAATGTGGGCATTTCCGGAAACTCTTTCGCGCCGCATCTGCATTATGAGGTCCATCGTGACAGCTTGGTGCTGAACCCTGTGAACTTCTTGTTCGCGTCACTTTCGCCGCAGGATTACCTGAAGGCTGCATATATGGCTGCCACTACGGGACAAAGTATGGATTAAAATCGTACATGGCGATGGAAAAACTTTATTACACTATCGGCGAGGCCGCTGAAATGCTGGGGGAGAATGTCTCTCTCGTGCGTTATTGGTCTGACAATTTCAGCCGTTTCCTCAAGCCTCACAGGAATGCGAAGGGCAACAGAATGTATACTGCAGATGACATGGAGGTGCTCAAGCAGATATATCATCTGGTAAAAGTGAACGGCATGACATTGGCCGGAGCCAAGAAGAAATTGACTGAGGACAGGAAAAGTGTGGAGAGCCGTGTGAAAGCCGTGGACTGCCTGAAGTCGATACGTCAGCAACTTGCAGAAATCAGAAAATCATTGTAACGATATGGTTGTCAAGGATATAATTGATGCTCTTGAGGAGTTTGCGCCTCTCGGGATACAGGAAAAATGGGACAACAGCGGATTGATAATCGGCTCTCCTTCTGCTCAGGTGCACAAGGTTCTCATCGGCTTCGACTGCACGCCGGAGCTGGTGGATGAAGCCGTGGCGGAAGGCGCTGACATGATCATCACGCACCATCCTCTGATTTTCGGGGGCGTGAAGAAGATTTCGCCGGACGATCCCGTCGGTTTGACGATAATGAAGGCGATTTCCGGCAATGTTGCCGTATATGCAGCCCACACGACCGCCGACAAGGTGATCGCCGGAGTGAGCGGTGCAATGGCTGCCCGTCTTGGACTAGAAGATGTGGAAATCCTGGAAAAGGACGGTGACGGTGTCGGACTCGGAGTCGTCGGTAATCTTCCGGAAGAGATTGATGCTCAGGAAGCTGTGGCGATGGTGAAAAACAAGTTCCATCTGGTGGCCGCCAGATGTTCCCGCCATGCGGGGGTGAAGGTCAGGAGGATTGCAATGTGCGGCGGAAGCGGCTCTTCCCTCATTGACGAGGCCATGTCATCGGGTGCGCAGCTTTATATCAGCGGCGATATTTCGTACCACCATTTTTTCACGCGTCCGGGCTTCATGATTATGGATATCGGACATTTCGAGAGCGAAGTGGATATTGTGGACATATTATTTTCCGTGATAACGAAAAAATTTCCTAACTTTGCAGTTCGCAAAAGTGCCGGACTTGCCGAAAGCAATCCTGTGCTTTACGTTTGATACTGATACATCGTAAATTATATATAATTAGATATGGCCAAGAAAATCAAGAAAGTCGAGACTCCGATAGATCAGAGAGAGACCTTCGTTTCCATTCAGAAAAATTTCGCAGATTCTGAGTTGAGTGTTGAGGAGAAGCTCAAGACTCTTTATGCGCTCCAGAAAGCAGATTCAGAAATCGACAAGATCCTTCAGCTTAGAGGTGAGCTCCCTGTAGAGGTGGAGAATCTTGAGAATGAGGTGCTCGGACTCAAGACCCGTGCTGCCCAGATCAACACGGAGATTGATACTCTCAACTCGAACATCACGGACTACAAGCACCAGATCGTGGAGTGCGACACCGCTATCGAGAAATATAAGAACCAGATGGATAGCGTCACGAACAGCCGTGAGTATGATTCCCTTTCCAAGGAAGTTGAGAACCAGGACCTTCTGAAGAAGATTGCAGTGAAGAATGTTGCCGATACCAAGGAAATCATCGCTGCCAAGAAGGCTGAACTCGCTGACATCAAGGATGAAGCCAATGTCAGGAACGAGGACCTGAAAGCCAAGAAAGAGGAGCTTTCCAACATCGTGGAGTCTACCGCGAAAGAGGAGAAGGTTCTCCGCACCAAGAGAGACGCTTGTGCTGCATTGATCGACCCTAGGACGATGAGCGCTTACGAGCGTATCCGTCAGAGCGAGAGAAATCATCTTGCTGTCGTAAGCGTATTCAACGGCAATGCGTGCGGCGGTTGCTTCAATACAATTATCCCGCAGAGACTTATCGACATCGCTTCGAACAAGAAGCTTGTCATCTGCGAGCATTGCGGAAGAATTATCGTAAGTTCAGAGATCGAAGAGGAAAAAGCCTAAGTCCTTATGCCGGATCCAAAGAGAAGTTCAAGGAGCAAGGCGGACAAGAAGGTAAACCTTGATACCCTCGGGCTTGAGATGGGAAACAAACCACCTCAGGCTGTCGATTTCGAAGAGGCTGTGCTTGGTGCGCTCCTCATCGAGCCGACATGCGTGGACGAGGCGATGGAGGAATTGTCTCCGGACTGCTTCTACGAACCGAAACATAGAATGATATTCGAAGCTATGGTGGCACTCGTCAATGAGCATGTCGCCATAGATTTGTTGTCTGTTTCGCAGAAGCTCCAGGAGAGGAAGAATCTGGAGGAAGTCGGCGGGTCAGTGGCTCTGGTCGCGCTTTCCCAGAAGATAGGCGCGGCTGCCCATGTGGAGTACTATATCAAGATTCTCAAGCAGAAATGTATTCAGAGAGACTTGATTACGGCGGCCTACGACATCCTGAAAGGAGCGTACGACGACTCCCAGAATGTCGATGACCTCATCGACATGTCGCAGTCCAAGGTCTTCGCGGCAATCCAGAACAATGTTAAGAAGGATGTGCAGGACGTAGGTTCCGTACTGAAATCCGCATTGGACGAAATCGAGGAAATGCAGGGCCAGTCCGGTATCAGCGGCGTGCCTTCAGGCTTCCCGACATTGGACAAATATACATTGGGATGGCAGAAATCGAACCTTATCATTCTCGGTGCGCGTCCGTCCGTCGGTAAGACAGCGTTCTCGCTGAACCTCCTGAGAAATGCGGCTGTGGACAACAATATGCCTGTGGCCATCTTCTCTCTGGAAATGTCCGCCATAGAGCTGGTGAAGCGTCTCATGACGACCGAGTCCGGTTTGGCGGCCGACAAGATCAAGGGCGGTGTGAAACTGGACCAGGCAGACTGGGACCAGCTCTCATACAGCACCAAGGCCCTGGCGAAATCTCCTATTTATATAGATGACACTCCGGGCATTTCCATTATGGAATTCCGTACGAAGGCGAAACGTCTCGTCAAGTCCAAGGGAGTGAGATTCATCGTCATTGACTACCTCCAGCTGATGCAGGGACCTCCGGAATTGCGAGGCATGCGTGAGCAGGAAGTGGCTGCGATTTCCCGTACATTGAAAGGAACGGCCAAGGAACTGGAGATTCCTATCATGGCATTGTCACAGCTCTCGCGAAATGCGGTGCAGCGTGGAAACAGCAACAACCGTCCGATGTTGAGCGACTTGCGTGAGTCCGGTTCCATAGAGCAGGATGCCGATATCGTTCTCTTCGTGCATCGTCCTGATGCTATCGGCATGGGCGATACCGTTGATGACAAGGAATATACGGAGATCCTGGTTGCCAAGAACCGTAACGGTCAGATCGGTACGATTCCTATGAAGTTCAAGGGAGACCAGCTCCGCTTCGTGGAAGACTCCGACGGCCTTTCCAATACTTTCGCGTCCGCGATGAATGACGATCCTGTAGATTCCGGTTTCCCGTCCGGCAATGATTTCGGCGGTGGCTTTGACGGCGGTTTCGGCGGAGGCGGATATCCCGGACCGGGTAACGGAGAATTCCAAAATACAGGCTTCTGATTATGAAATCATGTCTTGAACATATCCTGGCGGCGTCGCTTGTGTTTCTGTCCGTGAATACAAATGCGGTAGAACCTTTGAAAGGCCCCAATTGTATTCCTGTCAAGAGCCTTGCGGAGGACAAGTTGGCCTTTGTCGGCGGGGAAAAGCTGGATTTCGTCATCCATTACAAGTGGAAGGCCATCAATTCCGACGTGGCGAAAGCTTATGTGAAGCTTGACACGACGACATTGAACGGAATACCTGCTTTTCATTGTTCCGTATTCGGCAGGACTGCCAGATTTTACGACATGTTCTTCAAGGTGCGTGAAGATTTCCAGTCTTGGTTCACACGCGACGGCGTGGTTCCGCTGAAGTTCTACAGGGATTCCCGCGAGGGAGGCTATTATTCCGTGAACAGGTATGAGTATATCTGGGATCCGGACGAGTCGAAACACATCCGCGCGGAACTGGAAACTTCCAGAAGGCCTGCACGCACGGAAGAACTGCCGCTTTCCGGATGCACCTATGACCTTCCGTCATTGTTCTACATGGCGAGGAACATGAATTTCAGCAAGGTGAAGCCGAACATCAAATATCCGATGACATTCGTCATTGACGATGACATCTACAACGTCTATTTCATCTGGCTCGGAAAGGAGAAGAAATATATAAAAGGTATAGGGACGGTAAAGACAATGAAATTTGCCGCCAAGCTTATAGCCGGTGATGTCTTCGGCAGCGGACAGGATATGTTCGTGTGGATTACTGAAGATGAAAACAGGATTCCGGTCTACTTCGAGGCTCCGTTGAAGGTCGGAAGGGCTTCCGGATGTCTCATCGGTTGGGAGGGACTCAAATATCCGTTCGATTCCATCATAAGCAATTAGCCATGAAAGAGGAAGTTTCGCATAGAGGAAGGGTCCTTTCGGTTGATGCTGAAAAGATACGCGTGGAAATAATTTCCAGCTCGGCTTGTACGTCCTGTCATGCGGCAGGGCTTTGTTCCATGTCCGAGGCTGTGAAGAAGATAGTGGATGTCCCGGCTTTCGGGAACAGCGGTTATGCTCCGGGAGATGAAGTGGAGCTTGTGCTGACGGCATCCATGGGTATGAAGGCGGTTCTGGCTGCTTATGCCGTGCCGCTTGTGATTTTGCTTGCTATTTGTGTGTCAATGTCTTATGCAGGGATGCACGAGGTTTATGCCGGATTGGCCGGACTCGCCGGAGTGGCAGTCTGGTATCTGGCATTGTATTTCATGAGGAACCGTATCTCGAAAGATTACGTGTTCCGCATACGGAAAGATTATAATCTCAATTCATAAAAATAATGACTTCAACAATTATTTGGACTATTGTGGTCATCACAGTGCTCGGCCTTGTTCTGGCAGTAGTTCTTTACCTTGTAGCTGAAAAGTTCAAGGTGGAGGAAGACCCTAGAATCGAGGAAGTGGAGAAAGTGATGCCGGGCGCCAACTGCGGCGGTTGCGGATTTGCAGGCTGTCATGCATTTGCGGAAGCAGCTGTGAAAGCTCCGAATCTGGACAATAATTTCTGTCCGGTGGGAGGCAATGCCGTCATGCAGAAGGTTGCTGCGATTCTCGGTTACGAGGTAGAGGAAAAAGCTCCTATGGTTGCAGTTGTCCGCTGTAACGGAACTTGTGAGAACAGACCTAAGACCAATGAGTATGATGGTTTTAAGTCATGCAAAGTCAAAGCCGGCCTGTACAGCGGCGATACCGGATGCTCATTCGGCTGTCTCGGTTGCGGCGATTGTGTGGAAGCATGCCAGTTCGGTGCATTGTCAATGGACGAGAAGACGGGACTTCCTGTCGTGGACGAATCCAAGTGCGTTGCCTGCGGAGCATGCGTGAAGGCTTGTCCTAAATCCATCATTGAACTCAGGAACAAAGGTCCTCGCGGAATGCGTGTCTACGTTTCATGCGTGAACAAGGACAAAGGCCCTGTTGCCCGCAAGGCTTGCAAGGCTGCCTGCATCGGATGCGGATTGTGCGCCAAGACTTGTCCTCATGACGCCATCACCGTGGAAGGCAATGTTGCATACATCGATTATGCGAAGTGCAAGCTCTGCCGCAAGTGCGTGGTGGTTTGTCCTACCGGGGCAATCCATGATGTCAATTTCCCTAAACCGGTAGACCGCACGAAGAAACCGGCACCGGCAGCAGCGAAACCTGCTGCCGCTGAAGCAAAGCCTGAGGCACCGGCTGTTGAAAAACCTGTAGTTAAAGCATAAGGAGAACCGATATTATGAAAAGAACATTTTCCATAGGCGGTGTACATCCGGCAGACAATAAGATTTCGCGTGGCTGTGCCATCGAGACCCTGCCTACTCCGCCGACAGTATATATCTCTGTATCACAGCATATCGGAGCTCCTGCGAAGCCGATTGTAGCTGTAGGAGACAAGGTCCTGACCGGTCAGCCGATTGCGGAACCGGGCGGATTCGTCTCGGCATATATCCATTCATCTGTTTCCGGAACAGTGAAGTCCATCGGACCTCGCAAGGACCTCGCCGGCAACATGCAGACCTGCATTGAAATACAGGTTGAGGGTGACGAGTGGATGGAAAACATTGACCGTACCGACACTCTTGTCACGGAGTTCACCGATGACAACAAGGTCCTCATGGACAAGATCAAGATGGGCGGTATCGTCGGTCTCGGCGGTGCTACGTTCCCTACCCATGTCAAGCTTACTCCTCCTCCGGGAAAGAAATGCGACATGCTTATCATCAATGGTTGCGAGTGCGAGCCTTATCTTACATCCGACTTCAGGACTCTTCTGGAGAAAGGTGAGCAGGTAGTTGTCGGAACAGCCATCATCAAGCAGGTTCTCGGCGTGGCAGAAGCTACCATCGCCATAGAGGACAACAAGCCTGAGGCCATTGGGCATATTCAGAAAATCGTGGCTGACTTCCAGAAAAAATCTCCTAAGTTTGCCGGTATCAAGGTGTTGAGCCTTCTCAAGAAATATCCGGAAGGCGGTGAGAAACAGCTCATTGACGCTGTCATGCACCGTCAGGTTCCTTCAGGATCGCTTCCTATCGACGTAGGTGCTGTCGTGCAGAACGTGGCTACGGCTCTCGCGATTTACGACGCTGTCCAGAAGAACAAGCCTATCATCGACAATTCAGTTACCGTTACCGGAACATGTGTCCCGATGGACAAACAGCACAATTATCTCGTGCGCGTAGGTACTCCTATCTCTTATATCATCGAGAAGATGGGCGGAGCTCCTGAGAATGCCGTGAAGGTCATCAGCGGAGGTCCTATGATGGGCAAGGCCATTGCCAATCTCGACGCTGCGACATTGAAAGGAACATCGGCATTGCTTTTCCTCACCGAGGAACAGACGAAGCGCGGCATTGAAGGAAACTGTATCCGTTGCGGCAAATGTGCCGACGCATGTCCTATGGGTCTTGAACCGTGGTTGCTCCAGAGGCTGGCCCGTCACGGCATGACCGAGGAATTGGAGGCCAATGCAGTCCAGGATTGTATCGAGTGCGGTTGCTGCCTCTACAGCTGTCCTGCATATATTCCTCTGCTGGATATCATCAGACCGGCGAAGGGACAGGTTCTCGGCATCATCAGAGCCAGGGCCGCCGCTGCCAAAGCCGCTGCACAGGCTGCTGCGCCACAGAAATAAGTTGAACGTATAAACCAATGATATACAATGAATAAACTTTTGGTTTCACCGTCTCCGCATGTTCATGCACCGGTTTCCACGAAGTCGCTTATGCGGGATGTGGTAATCGCTCTGCTGCCTGCGGTCATTGTCTCGGTCGTATTCTACGGCCTTGGCGAAATCGTGGTACTTGCGACAAGCATCATTTCATGTGTGCTTATCGAGTACCTTATCACAAGGTTCCTTCTGAAGAAGCCGTCTACCATCTGCGATTATTCAGCTGCGGTGACCGGTATTCTCCTGGCATTGAACCTGCCTTACACTACTCCTTGGTGGGTGGTGTTCATCGGCGCGCTGTTCGCTATCGGAGTCGTGAAGATGACTTTCGGCGGACTCGGACAGAACATTTTCAACCCTGCAATCGCGGGCCGTGTGTTCCTTCTCGTGTCATTCCCTTCCTACATGACCAAGTGGCAGATGCCTCAGGGATTGTTCGGGTTGGATGCCGTTACAGGTTCCACACCTCTCGGAATGATAACCGAGGGACTCGCGAAGGATCAGACAGTTCCGGAAATCATGTCTGAGAAAGGCTTGTCATACGCACAGATGCTTTTTGCCAATCTCGGCGGTTCTGTAGGTGAGATTTCGGCTCTTGCCCTTCTTGCAGGTTTCGTATATCTGCTTGTGCGCAGGGTCATCAAACCGCATATCACACTCTCCATCTGGGGTACTGTGGCTGCAGTTTCGCTGATTTTCTGGCTGATCAATCCTGACAGGTTCACCGATCCTGTATTCAACCTTCTTACCGGAGGTATGATTCTCGGTTCATGCTTCATGGCCACTGACTATGTCACTTCTCCTATGACCGTGAAAGGCGGTATCGTCTATGGTATCGGCATCGGTTTCATAACATTGATGATCAGATACTTCGGCTCATATCCTGAAGGTATGTCATTCGCTATTCTTATTATGAACTCCGTGGTTCCGCTCATCAACATGTGGTTCCACCAGAAAAAGTACGGGAGGAAATAGTCATGGCAGCAAAATCTAATTTGAAGAACATGGTCCTTTGCCTTTTCGGCACGACACTTCTCTGCTCATCAGTGCTTGCGGGTGTCTATGCAGTAACCAAGGAACCGATTAAAATCACCAACAAGGCGATCCTCACGGCATCTGTTTCCAAGGTATTGCCGGAAGGCGGGGAAATTTCCGATGCCCAGCCTTGTCAGGTAGGCGGAAGAGAGTCAGAGTGCTATTTCAGCACCAAGGACGGTGAAGTTATCGGAATCGCCGTAAAATCCACCGTGTCAGGATTCGGCGGCCCTCTTACACTCATGGTCGGCCTTCTTCCTGACGGCACGGTCTACAACACATCCGTGCTGTCACATAGCGAGACACCTGGTCTTGGCGCCAAGTGTACCGAAGAAAGTTTCTTCGGACAGTTCAAGGGCTGGAATCCTGAGAAGAAAAAGTTGCTCGTGAAGAAGGATGGCGGTGACGTAGATGCCATTACGGCTTCCACGATTACTTCCAGAGCCTATACTCTTGCAATCCAGAATGCTCTGTATGCATTGACGACAGCCCCTCTCGAAGGCGGCAAGCCGGTAGTTGATGAAGTTGAGGCAGAACCTGCTTCCGAGGAGGCTGCAAGTGTTGAAGTAGAATAAGGAGGATAGAACAATGACAAAATTACAGCTTATAACCAAAGGTCTTGTCAAGGATAACCCTACATTCGTGCTTATCCTTGGTATGTGTCCTACATTGGCTACGACATCTTCAGCCATCAACGGCCTCAGCATGGGACTTGCAACACTGTTCGTGCTGATTCTTTCCAATATTGTGATTTCCGCTATCGCTCCGGCCGTTCCGGACAAGGTGCATATCCCTGTCTATATCGTGGTTATCGCTACGTTCGTGACTGTGCTTCAGCTTCTTATGCAGGCTTATGTCCCTGCAGTCTATGCTACGCTCGGATTGTTCATCCCTCTTATCGTGGTGAACTGTATCGTGCTCGGACGCGCAGAGGCCTTCGCCAACAAGAACGGCATCATTGATTCCGCACTTGACGGTCTCGGAGTCGGTCTCGGATTTACGGTATCATTGACAGTGATCGGACTTGTACGCGAGATTCTCGGAAACGGTTCAGTTTTCGGATTCAAGTTCATTGCCGGTGACGGTATTCTTGCGTTCATCATGGCACCTGGAGCATTCCTCGTTCTCGGATACCTGATGGTTCTGTTCAACAAGTTCCTCAAGAAATAATAAAGGATTCGGATTATGGAAATTTTACTTATCATCATATCTGCGGTATTCGTAAACAATGTCGTACTTGCGCAGTTCCTCGGTATCTGTCCGTTCCTGGGAGTTTCCAACAAGCTTTCCACGGCTACCGGAATGTCTGCGGCAGTATGCTTCGTCATCACTCTCGCGACATTGGTTACCTTCCTGCTCAACAATTATGTGCTTCATCCGCTTGAACTTGAGTTCCTGCAGACCATTTCTTTCATCCTGGTCATCGCAGCTCTCGTGCAGATGGTGGAAATCGTGTTGAAGAAGGTCAGCCCGTCACTTTACCAGGCGCTCGGTATCTTCCTGCCGCTCATCACCACCAACTGTACCGTGCTCGGTGTTGCCATTACAGTGGTTACCAAGGAGTTTACCTTTGGTGGAAAAGCCCACATGATGGGCCTCGGCGAGGCAATGCTTTACGCTTTCGCTACCGCAGTGGGTTACGGTCTGGCGATGGTGCTCTTCGCAGGTATGCGCGAGCAGCTGGCTATCAGCAATGTGCCTAAGGCATTCCGAGGCATTCCGATCGCCCTCATTACTGTCAGCATCCTTGCCTTGGCATTCATGGGATTCTCCGGCATGTGCTAAAATTTAATTTTTTTCATATATTTGTATTGTATGAAAATTTAAACCGGACATTTTGCAGTGATGCAGATGCCCATAAACACGACAAAATGAAAAAAGTTCTTATTGTGATTGCAGCCGTATTCGGCTTTGCAGTAATGGCTTCCGCGCAGCCTAAGGCAATCGGCGGAAGACTCGGTTATGGTTTGGAAGCCAGCTATCAGCATTATTTCGGAAAACCGCACTTCATGGAAATCAATGCAGGACTTGATTTTCTTGGCGGCGAGCCGGGCTTCAGGGCTACCGGAACATATAACTTCACATTCGCCCAGCCTTCATGGACTCCTAGAGGCAATTGGGCATGGTATGCCGGCCCTGGTATCACTCTGGGTTCCACCTATTACAATGATGACCATCATTTCTGCTTCGGATTTGTAGGTCAGATCGGACTCGATGCGGCAGAAGGTCTCGTTTTTGATGCACTCCTGCATAATGAGTGCCATATCGTGTGCACTGGTGTAGTGGTTCGGATCTGGCAGACCGTTTGCATTGACAAAATGGGTATTCGTGCAACCAAGTGCAGCGGCGCGTTCGTTCATCATGGCGGCGAAACCTTCCTCGCTTCCGGCAATGTCGATGGCAAGCTGTGTGCAGACCTCATTTGCCGAGGCAAGAAGAATCGCGTGAAGAGCATCCTCCACTGTGATCGTTTCGCCAAGCTGAACGTTGATGCGGGCATTTCCCGGAATGGATTCGCTGACAGCATGTTCGCCGAAGGTAACGGTGTCGGTCATCTGCTTGTTTTCAATGATCAGCAGAGCCGTCAGAATCTTGGTGATGCTGGCAGGATAGCGCTGCTCGTCCATGTTTTTATCGTATAAAACAGCCCCAGTATCGGCATCGAGTAAACAGACAGCGCCGGAATTGTTTTCCGGTCCTTCGGGCCAGGTGGTGACTGTTTTTTTATCGGTTGTGGCAAAAATCGTCTGCGGGAGGCAGGACGCGGCAAAAACAAAAGCAAGCAACAGGCATAAAAATGTGCGGGTTGCAGAATTCTTTCTAATCATAACTCACTCCTTCTGATCCAGCGGGTACAGCTGCATAAGACTGTCCGGGCAGCGGATCTCTCTAAAATGTA
>OGRF01000562.1_pt1 | contig 31105 bp, 38 predicted proteins | sample 1553381 | NCBI WGS metagenome assembly OGRF01 (sample SAMEA2580060, study PRJEB22360) | human gut metagenome | biome: human gut; feature: human-associated habitat; material: faeces | place: Denmark | collected 2008/2010
CCAGAAGGGTCATACCCACGATTCACAGCGGGACGCCCTTTGGGCGTCCCCTACGGTATCGCATACAGGCGATGGAAATGAATGTGGTCCATAAAAAAAACGGCCATCGGTCTGGTGCGTAGGGGCCGGCCCGAAAGCCTTTTTGGTCCGTCAGGTGCCGACCAGCGGAAGGCGCAGGATGGTTGCCAAAACGGACGCCTTATCAGGACGTCCCCTACAGGTGCGGTCCAATGGGCTGCCCGCTGACTGCTAACTATTTTTTCACATAACGGATTGACTTTTCTTATTGTGAAATATATAATAAATACAAAGAATAAAAGCAAGGACAAAGATGTCTTGAGAATGAACATTATGCCCTTGCTCTTTTTTTACTCTTTTGTCAAATTTACATGAAAGGATGGATGGTTATGCTTTCACGGACCTTGTTGGGAATGAGATGGGGCGACTTATCGGAAGATACGCGCCAGATGTTGTTGAACCGCGCCGATATTGATGGCTTTAATGGCGCTGATGGAGACCGTTATAGTCGAGGGACGCTCCATTTCCGCGATACCCTCATGGGAATCCAGGCCTCAGTGGAAACAGACCGTTTTTCCGGCGATATGGGAAACAACGGCATTTTCATTGACGACGATGCTGTCATTTCCCGTATCTAATCTCATTTAAATACGAACACTTTGCATAAGCCGATGATGATAAAGGCTGCAACGATGATGACACTGATAACCCGAGTCTTAGTAAAGATCTTCGGGTTATTTTGTATGTTTTTTGGCGGGACTGGCGGCGGTACTTCCTGTTTGGTGCCGCAGATGGGGCACATGAGGACGCCGTCGCGCAATTCTGTACCGCATTTTGGACAAATCATAAGCTCAACTCCTGTTCTTCTTTTATGTATACTATAGAAGGCTCTTCAGGCTGTGTCAAGAAGTTATCTTTTTGTGAGGAAAAGATACGTATAAAACCTTGTATAAATGGGGAAAATAGCATACAATTTTACTTGTCTGCTGTTTTTTTATTACCAGAGAAAAGGAGATACGCCTTGAAAAGAAAAATTGGCTTGAGTTCACAGATTTTGATCGGCTTGGTCCTCGGTGCCCTGGTCGGTTATTTATTTCCTGATTTCGGCGATAAGCTGAAACCCTTCGGTGATGCTTTCTTGCGCATGATCAAGATGATCGTCGTTCCCCTCATTTTCAGTACCCTGGTTATGGGTATTGCCGGTACAGGCGATTTTAAAAAGCTTGGCCGCTTAGGCGGTAAGGCCATCATTTGGTTCGAGTTCGCTACGACCATTGCCTTGGCCATTGGCCTGTTGTTCATGAATATTGCCGAACCCGGTGTTGGCGTCACCTTATCGGCTTCGGCAGCTAATTCTTCCAATGCCGCAGCTGCTAGCCAGCACAGTGTCGACCTCGTCGACTATGCTGTCCACATCATCCCGACCAATATCGTCGATGCCATGGCTCGGCAGGATATGTTACAGATTATCTTTTTTGCCTGCTTCTTTGGCGTTGCCGTCGCCCATATTGGCGGAAAAGGTGAAACCATCGTCGATATTTGCCAAAGCGTGGCCGAAGCTATGTTCAAAGTGACGGGCTACGTCATGCACTTCGCCCCTATCGGCGTCTTTGCCATGATTGCCTATACCGTCGGCAGTTATGGTATTGCCATGCTTATCCCTTTGGGCAAGCTCATCTTGTCCGTTGCCTGTGCTACGGCTCTGTTCATCTGTGTCGTAGCCCTCATTGCCAGTGCTTTTACAGGTATCAATTTCTTCCACGTCATCCGGGCTTTAAAGGACATCCTCTTTCTGGCTTTCTCGACGGCCAGCAGCGAAGCGGCCCTGCCTGGTGCCATGAAGCGTCTGGAAGAATTAGGTGTTCCCAAGACCATCGTCACCTTCGTCATGCCTACAGGCTATTCTTTCAACCTCGACGGCTCGACGCTGTACAGTTCGGCCGGTATCTTATTCATTGCCCAGCTCTACGGCATCCAGATGCCCATTGAGCAGCAGCTGTTGGTCATGGTAACGCTCATGCTGTCGACCAAGGGCATTGCCGGTGTTCCCGGTGCAGGCATCATCGTCGTCGCTGCGACGGCTGCAGCCTTCAATCTGCCGACGGAAGGCGTTGCCATCCTCCTCGGTATCGACCGTCTCCTGGATATGATCCGCACGATCTGTAACGTCTGCGGCAACTGCATGGCTACGGTCGTCGTCGCCTGCTGGGAAAAGGAATTGAACAAGGCCACGTTCAATGAAAAGTACCGCGCTTTCTTAGGCGGGAAAAATAGCTGATTATTCGCCAAACTAGACTAAATCTGTTATAATAGTAGGGTAAATAAGTGCTCCGTAAGGGTTGCCTGACGGAAAACTTCATTCATGAAGCAGCCGTGCTCCTCTGCAAAGATTTGACTGCGCAGACGAGGCGAAAGCACCATTATCCGAAAAGGGACTGTCGCACGGAGGCTTCTTCCATCATGCGTGGTCCTTTTTTCTTTAATGTTTGAGGTTTGATGTATGATGCTTGAGGCGATGGCTTTTAAATTTAAAACCAGTCACATCAAACATCAAACTTTCAACATCAAACTTAAAAAGAGGCTGTCCGACAGCCTCTTTTTCTTTAGGAGGTATAAATATGGAAACAAGAGTCGCTTTAATCGGTATCATCGTAGGGAACCGCCAGGAATCGGCTAAACTGAACGAAATCCTGCATGAATATGGCCAGTACGTCGTCGGCCGCATGGGCGTTCCTTATAAAGATAAAGACATCAACGTCATCAGCCTCATCGTCGATGCGCCGCAGGACGTCATCAGTGCGCTGTCGGGTAAATTGGGCATGCTCCCCGACGTCAGCACCAAGACGATTTATCCGCCCATGCCGCAGTAGGAGGCACGTATGCTGAAAATTGCAATCTATGGTAAAGGCGGTATCGGGAAATCGACGATGACCAGTAACTTGGCGGCTTCCTTCGCTTATTTAGGCAAGAAAGTCATCCAGATAGGCTGCGACCCCAAGGCCGATTCGACATTCAACCTCCTCGGCGGCCATCCCGTCCAGCCGGTCATGAATTATCTGCGGGAACACGACGAAGATCCGGAATCCATCGAAGATATTTCCCGCATCGGCTATGGCGGCGTCCTCTGTATCGAAACGGGAGGGCCGACGCCGGGCCTGGGCTGTGCCGGCCGGGGCATCATCGCCACTTTTTCGCTCCTCGAAGACTTAGGTCTTTTTGAAAAATACGAGCCTGACGTCGTCCTGTACGATGTCTTGGGCGACGTCGTCTGCGGCGGCTTTGCGGCGCCGATCCGCGAAGGCTATGCCGAACAGGTCCTCATCGTCACGTCTGGCGAAAAGATGGCCCTCTATGCGGCCAATAATATCAATACGGCTGTGGCCAATTTTGCCGACCGCAGTTATGCCAAGGTCCGGGGCATCATCCTCAACCGCCGCAATGTCCCCGACGAAGAAGCCAAGGTCCGGGCTTTTGCCGACCGGGCTCATTTGTCCATCGTCGGCGATATTCCCCGCAGCGATGACATCAACCGCTACGAAGATCTGGGCCAGACCGTCATCGAAGGCGATCCGGACCTGCCGATCAGCCGCACCTTCCTCGATTTGGCTCAGAAATTATTACAAGATAAGGAATGATTATGACAGAAAGAAAACCTTATGCCATTACCGTGCAGGACTTAGTGGAACGCGGCCGCGACGACATCCCGGCTGAACTCATTACGTCGACGCACCTCATTTATAATTCACCGGCCGCCCTGGCTTTCAACTCGCCTGGGGCCCAGGGCTTCGGCGTCAAACGGGCAGGCCTTTCCATTCCCGGTTCGGTCATGCTCCTCGTCGGTCCGGGCTGCTGCGGCCGCAATACGACCATCCTCAGCGAACTGGGCGGCTACAGTGATCGTTTTTTCTTCTACATCATGGATGAGACGGATATCGTCACGGGCCGCCATTTAAAGAAAATTCCCCAGGCCGTCTGTGAAGTCGTCGACAGCCTGGCTGAAAAGCCGTCGGTCGTCATGATCTGCATGACTTGTGTCGACGCCCTGCTGGGCACCGATATGGAACGGGTCTGCCGAAAAGCGGAAAAAGAAGCGGGTCTGCCCGTCGTGCCCTGCTATATGTACGCCCTGACCCGGGAAGGCCGTAAGCCGCCTATGGTCGATGTCCGCTGGGACATTTATTCACTGCTGGAAAAACAGCCGCGTCGCCGCCGGACGGTCAACCTTTTGGGTTATTTCGCGCCCTTGCAGGACGACTGTGAAATCTACGATATCCTTCGCGGCGTCGGCTTTACGCAGATCAACGAAATTTCCCGCTGCCCCGACTTTGCCGCCTATAAAGCCATGTCCCAGGCCAACGTCAATTTCATCCTCAACCCGGAATCGCGCCTGGCTGCTCAGGATATGGAGAAACGGCTGGGGATTCCCAGCGTCGAACTGACGCGGCTCTACCAGGTAGCTCAGATCCACAAACAGTACCAGGCCCTGGCCCAGGTATTGGGGACGGAAATCGACGACAGTTCCTGGCACGAACGGGCCCAGGCCGTCGTCGGGAAGATGCGGGAGAAATACAGTGGGACGACTGTCGCCATCGGCGAGATGCAGAACGGCAATGCCTTTGAGATGGCCTTAGCCTTGACCCGCTATGGCTTCGTCATCAAAGAAATCTACGCCAACCTGGGACCGGATGACTTCGTCTACCTCCGCCATCTGGCTGCTTTGAGCCCGGATACGGAAGTCTACTCGAACTTATCACCGTCTATGCTCTATTACCAGGGCCAGGATCATCCTGTCGACGTCACTATCGGCAAGGATGCCGCATATTACCATGAACAGGCCGCGCATCTTCATTGGGATGAAGATATCCAGCCCTTCGGCTATGCCGGAGTCATTTCCCTGTTACAGGGACTGGATCGGGTCCTGTCGGAAAGGAAGCATCCATGAAAGGTTTATGGAAATATATTTCACCCTTTGCTCCGGACGACTCCGGCGCGGCTGCCGTCCTCTACGGACTGAATGGCATTGTCGTCATCTGCGACGCCGGCGGCTGTGCCGGCAATATCTGCGGGTTTGACGAACCGCGCTGGTTCAGTGGCAAAAAAAGTGCCGTCTTCAGCGCCGGCCTGCGCGATATGGACGCCATCCTCGGCCGTGACGACCGCCTGGTCGACAAGCTCTGTGATGCGGCCAAGACAATCGATGCGTCTTTTGCGGCCATCGTCGGCACGCCGGTCCCTTCCGTCATCGGTACGGACTACAAGGCCTTGAAGCGCATGGCTGAAAAGCGCTTGTCCCTGCCGGTCGTTACCGTCGATACGACGGGGATGGACTATTACGACAAGGGCATTGAAAAGGCCTATGAGGCCCTGTTCCCGGCCCTGATCGACCCGTCACAGCAGGTCGAAGCCGATATGGTCGGCGTCCTCGGCGCCGTCCCGCTGGAACTGATGCATCCCGGCGATATCGAATGGATCAGCCAGTCCCTGGTCGAAGACGGCTGGCAGCAGATCCTCTTGTTCGATGAAATCGAAGATTACCGCAAGGCCGGCAAGGCCTCTCTCAATCTCGTCGTGTCGCCGGCGGGCCTGAAAGCGGCTCAATATCTGAAAGAGACTTTTGGTACGCCTTATGAGCTCCATTACTTCGGCCTCGACGCCGTCGTCGATTTCGATGACAACCTCTTTGCCGGTAAGAACGTCCTCATCATCCATCAACAGGTGGCCGCTTCGGCCATGGCCGCCCTGGCCGAAGAAGCAGGCGCTGCCTATGTGACGACGGCTTCGTGGTTCATGGAACTTCCGGGACCGCAGTCGACGGACTACGTACAGCTCCGGGAAGAAGATGATTTGCGCCAGCTGGCCGATAACGACCATTTCGACGTCATCCTCGGCGATGCCTATTTCCGCCGGGCCCTGCCGAATTTCCACGGTCAGTACATTGATTTCCCGCATTTCGCTGTATCCGGGAGGGGATAAGATGTATACGGAACGGATTTGCGTCTTTGGTATCGTCCAGGGCGTCGGCTTCCGGCCCTTCGTCAGCCGCATCGCAACGGCCCACTCGATTTGCGGGACGGTCTGCAACAAGGGCTCTTACGTGGAAATCCTGGCCCAAGGGTCCCAATCAGACCTGGCCGCTTTCCGCGAGGATCTGGAGGCCAGGGCGCCGGAACGGTCGGCTATTTTGAAGGTCCTTAGGGAAAGCGAAGACCGGCCGCCTTATGAGGCCTTTTCCATTGTCGAAAGCGCCAGGGAAGAAGGCGATATCTTCGTCTCGCCGGACATTGCCATCTGCGATGCCTGTAAGAAAGAACTCTTTGACAAGATGAACCGCCGCTATCTCCATCCCTTCATCAACTGCACGGCCTGCGGGCCGCGGCTGACCATCCTCGACGCCATGCCCTATGACCGCGAGCGGACGAGTATGGGCGAATTTCCCATGTGCCCGCAGTGCGAATATGAATATACCCACGCCGAGACGCGGCGTTACGATGCCCAGCCCGTCTGCTGCAACGACTGTGGTCCCGAAGTCTATCTCCTGGACCGGACCGAACGGCGCCGTCAGGCCATCGTCGCAGCCAGACAGGCTATCGTCGATGGGAAGATCATCGCCATCAAGGGCATCGGCGGCTTTCACCTGTGCTGTGATGCCCGCAATGAACAGGCTGTCCGGACACTGCGTCAGCGCAAGCGGCGGCCTGTGAAGCCCTTTGCCGTCATGATGAAGGACCTCGAAGCCGTCCGCCGGCAGTGCGTCATTCCCGACGGGGCGGAAAAGGTTCTCGACGGCCATCAGAAGCCCATCGTCTTACTGCCTAAGAAAAGCGGTCAGACCTTGGCGCCGTCCATCGCGCCGGGCAATCCGTCCGTCGGCGTCATTCTGCCCTATACGCCGCTCCATCTCTTGCTGTTTACCTATGACGATGACCTTTCCGTACCGGATGCGCTGGTCATGACCAGTGCCAATGAGTCCGGCGCGCCCATCTGCCATAACGATGAGGAAGCGCGGCAGGAATTATCCGGCCTTTGCGACCTCGTTTTGAGCCATAACCGCCGCATCCGCCTGCGGGCCGACGATTCGGTCATGGACTGGTATGACGGCAGGCCCTATATGATACGCCGGTCCCGGGGCTATGCGCCGCTGCCTTTCTTCTATGGCAGGGGAAGCGGCAAGGACGTCCTGGCTATGGGCGGGGAACTGAAGAACTGTTTCTGTATCGGCCGGAATAACTTGTTCTATCCATCGCCGTACATCGGCGACATGGCCGATATCCGCACGGTCGAAGCCCTGCGCCAGTCCATCCGCCGCATGACGACGCTCCTCGAAGCGAAACCGGCTGTCGTCGCCTGTGACCTGCATCCGCGTTATAATACGACGGCTGTAGCCCATGAACTGGGCCTGCCCGTCGTCGCCGTCCAGCACCATTATGCCCATATCTTGTCCTGCATGGCTGAAAATGGCTGTGAACAGCCCGTCATCGGCGTCGCCTTTGACGGCACCGGTTATGGGACGGACGGGACGATTTGGGGCGGCGAAATCCTGGTCAGCCAGGTCCAGGGCTTCCGCCGGGCTGGGTCCATCCAGCCTTTCTGGCAGCGCGGCGGCGATGCCTCTGCCCGCGAAGGCTGGCGCATTGCTGTCAGCCTCATCGACGGCTTGCAAGAAGACCGGGAAAAGGCCTCGGCCATCATCGATGAACTACAGCTCTGCAGCGCTGTAGAAAAGCAGGCCCAGTTTTTCCTGGCTGACCAGCAGATCAACAGCGTCTTGTCGACCAGTACCGGCCGCCTCTTCGATGGCGTCAGCGCCATCCTCGGCATTTGCCGGGCTTCGACCTTTGAAGGTCAGGCGTCGATGGCCCTGCAGTTTGCGGCGGAGACCTGGGAAAAAGAACACCCTCAGCCGGCCGTGCAGCCCATGGCACCGCTCCACGATAAAGAGCGCCTGCTCTTGCCGACCGGGGCCCTGGTCCAGCGTTTGCTGGAAGAACGCCTGGCTGGAGGGAATACGGGCCAGCTGGCTTATGTCTTCCATCGGGACCTGGCGGCTATGATCGCCGGTGCCTGCCTGGCTGTCCGCGAGGAAACGGGCCTGACGACGGCCGCCCTGAGCGGCGGCGTCTTCCAGAACCGTCTGCTCCTGCGCCTTTGTGACCAGACCCTGCAGCAGCTGGGCTTCACCGTCCTGAAGCACAGTACGGTCCCGCCCAACGACGGCGGCATCGCCTTAGGACAGGCCGTTTACGCCGCATATATGTAGGGGCCGTCCCAACGGGCGGCCCGCCTGGACAATGATGTACACGTTATACATGTTCGATGATATAAAAGGAGGAATTATCATGTGTGTAGGATTACCGGCACGTGTTATGAAAATACAGAATGGAATGGCCCTCGTCGATGCTTCCGGAGCCAAACGGGAAGTATCGGCAGCCCTTATTGATGAACTGGATCCTGGCGATTACGTCATGGTCCACGCCGGCATGGCTATTGCCAAGATTACCAATAATGATGCCGACGAAACCGACGATATCCTGGAGGAACTGGACTGATGGCAGAAGCAAAGAAGCGGACGGCCCTGGATATCATCCGCAGTTATGACGGGCCGAAAATCCGCATCATGGAAGTCTGCGGGACCCACACCCATGAAATCTTCCGACAGGGCATCCGCCAGATCCTGCCGCCCCAGGTCGACGTCATTTCCGGACCGGGCTGCCCGGTCTGCGTCACGCCGGTCGGCTATATCGACCAGGCTATCTGGCTGGCTCTGGAAAAAGGCGTCACCATCTGCACCTTTGGCGACCTCGTCCGCGTCCCCGGCAGTACGATGAGCCTGGCTGACGCCCGCAGTGAGGGGGCTCATGTGGAGATCGTCTATTCGCCCCTCGATGCCTACGACTATGCCAAGGCGCACCCGGATGAAGACGTCGTCTTCTTGTCCGTCGGCTTTGAAACGACGACACCGCCGTCGTGCCTGGCCGTCAAACAGGCCGTCGCCGACGGGATGACGAATTTCTCCCTGCTCACGGCCAATAAGACAATGCCCATGGCCTATGAAGCGATGAAAGACAGCGCCGATGCCTTCCTCTATCCCGGCCATGTCGACGCCGTTATGGGGACCGGTGACGGCGAAGCCATGCTGAAAGAAGGCGTATCCGGTGTCGTCGCCGGTTTTACGGCCAAGGAACTGCTCACGGCCTTTGCCGTCATCCTGGCCAAGTTCCCCCAGGGGAAACCGTTCTTCAAGAACTGCTATCCCCGCGTCGTCAAAGCCGAAGGCAGCCCGGCAGCACAGGCCCTCATGAAAGAAGTCATGGAACCGTGCGATTCGGAATGGCGCGGCTTAGGCGTCATCCCCCAGTCGGGTCAGCAGCTGCGGCCCGCTTTCGCTGTCTGTGACGCCCGCAAGAAATACGGCGTACCCGATATGGACGGTCGCGCCAACCCGGCCTGCCGCTGCGGCGACATCCTGAAAGGTCAGTGCAAGCCGCCCCAGTGCCCGCTCTTCGGCAAGGTCTGCACGCCGGAACATCCTGTAGGAGCCTGCATGGTTTCCCATGAAGGGGCCTGCTCGGCTTATTATTTATATGGAGGCAATTTACATGAGTGATGTCATTACCTTAGCCCACGGTGCCGGCGGTAAACAGACTGCCGAACTCATCGACCGTGTCTTTAAAGCGCATTTTTCCAATCCCCAGTTCACCGGTGACGACGCCGCTGTCCTGCCCATTGGCGGGGCTAACCTGGCTTTCACGACGGATGGCTTCATCGTCTCGCCGCCGGAATTTCCAGGTGGCAATATCGGTAAACTGAGCATCTGCGGGACCGTCAACGACTTGTCCTGCATGGGCGCCAAGCCCTTATATCTGTCGTGTGCCTTCGTCATCGAAGAAGGCTTCCCCCTGGCCAAAGTCGAAGAATACGCTGCGGCCATGGCCAAGACGGCTGCCGAAGCCGGCGTGCGCATCGTCGCCGGCGATACGAAAGTCGCCGGTAAAGGCCAGGTCGACCACCTGTTCATTACGACGACGGGGATCGGCCAGATCGTCGACGGCGTCCATACGTCGGGAACTCTGGCCCGGCCTGGGGATGCCGTCATCGTCAGCGGCGACGTCGGCCGTCACGGCTGCACGATTCTCCTGGCCCGCAACCAGTTTGGCATCGACGCCGACGTGACCAGTGACTGCGCGCCCCTGTGGGGGACTGTCGAAGCCATGCTGGATACGACCAAGGATATTCACGTCATCCGCGATGCGACTCGCGGTGGCGTCGGCACGGTCCTCTACGAAATCGCCGGCCAGAGCCATGTCGGCATCCATTTGGACAGCCAGGCTATCCCCGTCGATCCGGCCGTCCGCGGCGTCTGCGGCATGCTCGGTTTGGAACCGCTTTACCTGGCCTGTGAAGGCCGTTTGGTCATCTTTGCGCCTAAAGCCGTTGCCGGCGATATTGTCGCCACCCTGCGTCAGGGCAAATATTCGAAAGATGCGGCCATCATCGGCGAAGTCACAGCCGACCAGCCGGGCCGGGTCATCATGCGTACGGAAATCGGCGCGGAAACGCTGCTGCCGCCGCCGGGCGGTGAACTGCTGCCGCGCATCTGCTGAGGAGGAGGGAGAGCATGATTTACGAAAATGAAATCCATCCACCCCAGGTGCCGCGGTATCACGTCACGCCGGACGGAGCTGAAATCGCCATCGGCCAGGCATCGTTCCCCAAGCCGTTCCATATCGGCTTGCAATATGCTTCGCCGGCCCGGGGCCACTGGACCATCGCCCATTCGCCCATGCTCATCCCCGGTTGCCACGAAATCTACGTCTGCTGCGCCTGCTGCCTTCACGGCGTCGTCTTGTCGGCCGATGAAGTCCCGGACGGTGCCGGCCGCTTCTCCATGGTCACCTTGACCAATGAAAACCTGATCAAAGGCAATCTGGAAGAGATGATGATCGATGGCATTTCCCATATCATCGACGATATGCCCGAACGTCCGAAGTGCGTCGAAGGCTTTACCAGCTGTATGCAGCATTTCCTGCACATCGACTTGCATGTCGTCTACGATACGCTGCGTCAGAAATATCCCGACATCGATTTTATCGACGGCTACATGATTCCGACTCTGCAGCGGCGCTTTACGCCGGATATCCTCGGCCGGCGCCAGCTCGTGCGGGCTGTCCAGCCCCTGCCGAAACAGAAGGCTGTCAACTATGTCGTCAATTACTATCCCGTCGACGAAGACAATGAATTGACGGTCATGCTCCGCCAGGGGGGCTACGCTATCCACGATTTCGCCGCCTGCAAGACCTATGAAGAATACAAGGCCATGGGCGAATCGCAGGCGAATATCTATTTCCTGGAAAATGCCGGCCCTGCCGCCAAGGACATGGAAAAGCGACTGGATCAGCAGGCCCTGTATCTGCCTTATGCCTATGACTATGAAACTTTGCGCCGCAACCTGCAGCAGGCAGCCCAAATCCTGGGCCTTGACCTGCCGGACTGCGACGCCTATGAACGGGCTGTCGAAGAAAAAGTAAGGGCTCTGAAGGAACGAGTCGGCGACACGCACATCGCCATCGACTATACGGCGACGCCGCGGCCCCTGGGATTGGCCAAGTTTCTCTTGATTCACGGCTTCAATGTCTATGCCGTCTATCTCGATGCCATTTCGCCGGACGAAAAGGATACCTTCCAGTTCCTGCAGGCCCACTATCCGGACCTGTCCCTGCGTTCGACGATGCATTTCAAGCGCCGTCTCCTGCCGCGCGACGACAGCCGAAAGTATGGGAAAGTCCTGGCCATCGGCCAGATGGCGGCGTATTTTACCGATACGAAGTACTTCGTCAATCTGATTGAAAACAGCGGCCTCTATGGCTATGTCGGCCTACTCAAGCTCCTCGATTGGATCGGTCGGGCTGACGAAGCCGAAAATCCCAAGATGCGGGATATCATTCAAATCAAAGCTTGGGGGTGTCACGGTTGAAACAAGCACAACGCGTCTTATCGACGTATGCTGTCGACATGTTCGGCATTGCGTCGTCGCTCTTTGAGTTAGGCGGCCTCATCGTCATGCACGATGCATCGGGCTGTAATTCGACATACGATACGCACGACGAACCGCGGTGGTACGATACGCCGAGTATGGTCTATATTTCCGGTCTCAACGAAATCGATACCATCCAGGGCAATGACCAGCGCCTCGTCGACGATATCTCTGAAGCCGTGGAAGCGGCCCATCCCCGATTTGTCGCCATCGGCGGCAGTCCCATGCCGAACGCCATCGGCACGGACTTCAAGGCTATCGAGCGCCTGGTTGCGGCCCGGACGGGCCTGCCGACGCTGGGTTTCCGGACCGACGGCATCCACAGCTATCTGCCCGGAGCCGGCGGTGCCTATGTCTGGCTGGCCAAGACCTTCGTCAAGGCGCCGGAAAAGGCACCGCAGCGACCGGCAAAGCGGGTCAATCTCCTGGGGCTGACGCCATTGGACTTTTCCGTCGTCGGTAATGCGACGACGCTCAAGCAAATCGTCACCGATGCCGGCTTTACCTTGCAGAGTTCGTGGTCCATGGGGGACACGCTGGACCAGCTGGCGACGGCTGCCAATGCCGACGTCAACGTCGTCCTGTCGTCGACGGCCTTCTACCTGGCCCAATACCTGCGCGACACCTACGGCATCCCGTATGTCGTAGGCATCCCCATGGGCGAAAAGGGGACGGCGGACTGGCTGGAAGTTCTGCGGAACTGCGATTCGTCGTATCTCACGGGGTTTACAGGACAAGAAAAATATATTAGAGCCCAGTATGCCCTGGCCGACCTCAACGCCTGGAAGACGGAACAGGCCTACGACGATACGCCGTGCGACGTCCTGGTCATCGGTGAACCGGTCTACCTGCTGTCGATGAAGGCTTTCCTCCAGCAGGAAATGGGGCTTTCCGACGTCCGCCTGCTCTGCCCTCTGGCCGATGCGCCGCGGTGGCTCCTGGAACAGGTCGAAGTGGCCAGTGTGGAAGACGTCATCCGTCAGGAATGTCACAAAGCCCGCCGGGTCATTGCCGACCCGATTTATGCCCGGCTCTTGCCGGACGAAAAGGAAAAATTCGTTTCCATGCCCCATGAAGCCTATTCCGGCCGTCATTACCACGCTGACATGCCAATCTTCGTCGGGCCGTCCTTTACGGCATGGATGAAAGAGAAGTTGACTTGAGGAGGAAGACGTATGAGAAAATTTGCGATTTATGGGAAAGGCGGCATCGGCAAGTCGACGACGACGGCAAACTTATCGGCGGCTCTGTCCATGATGGGGAAAAAAGTCGTCCAAGTCGGCTGCGACCCTAAGGCCGATTCGACGCTGAACCTCTTGCACGGCGAACCGGTCATGCCGGTCATGGATTACTATCGGAAATATACGGAAGGACCGGACTTCGGGCACATCGGCAAAGAAGGCTTCGGCGGCGTCTTCTGCATCGAAACGGGCGGACCTACGCCGGGGCTGGGCTGTGCCGGCCGGGGCATCATTGCCACCTTCGACCTCATGGACGAACAGGAAGTCTTCCAGAAGCTCCAGCCTGACGTCGTCTTGTATGATGTCCTGGGCGACGTCGTCTGTGGCGGTTTCTCCGCGCCTATCCGCGATGGTTATGCCGATGAAATCTTTATCGTCACGTCCGGCGAAAAGATGGCCCTCTATGCAGCGGCCAACATCATCAAGGCCGTCGAGAATTTCAAGAGCCGCGGCTATGCCCAGGTCAAGGGCATCATCCTCAACCGCCGCAATGTCGACGACGAATACGAACTGGTCAAGGCCTTCGCAGACGAACACGGCCTGCCTATCGTAGCCGACATTCCCCGGAGCAAGGATATCCAGTATTATGAAAATAAGGGCATGACCGTCGTCGAAGGCAATCCGGACCTGGCGGTCAGCCAGATTTATCAGGACTTGGCCCGGAAACTGCTTCAGGCCTAGGAAGGGGACGATGTTATGGGAATGAATGATACGCCATCAGGCGAACGGGTCCATATTGGTTTCTTTGGCCGCCGCAATGCCGGGAAATCGAGCGTCGTCAACGCCGTGACCGGCCAGGACCTGTCTATCGTATCGGCGACGAAAGGTACGACGACGGACCCGGTCTACAAGGCCATGGAACTCCTGCCCCTGGGGCCGGTGGTCATCATCGACACGCCGGGCTTCGACGATGTCGGGGCCCTGGGCGAGGAACGGGTGCGCCGGACGAAGCAGGTCCTCAATAAGACGGAGATAGCCGTCGTCATCATCGATGCTGCGGAAGGAAGGTCGCCGGCTGACGACGAAGTCCTGGCTCTCATCCGGGACAAGAACCTGCCTTACCTCATCGTCTATAATAAGGCGGACCTGCTGGACCAGCCCTTCAAGGCGCAGGACCATGAAATCTACGTCAGCGCCTTGAAGGGAGAAGGCATCCACGAACTCAAAGAGCGCCTGGCCCGCCTGAAGCCCGTCGAAACGGCATCGCCTATCGTGAGCGACCTCATCCAGGGCGGCGATTTCGTCGTCCTCGTCGTCCCCATCGATACGGCAGCGCCGAAAGGGCGCCTCATCCTGCCGCAGCAGCAGACCATCCGGGAAATCATCGACAACGACAGCGCGGCTATCGTCGTCAAGGAATATGAACTGCGCCATACGCTGGAATGTCTGGGCCAGAAGCCGGCCCTGGTCATTACGGACAGTCAGGTCTTTGCCAAAGTGTCGGCCGATACGCCTATGGACGTGCGCCTGACGTCGTTCTCCATCCTCATGGCCCGGCACAAGGGCTTGTTGGAAACGGCCGTCCGCGGCGTCACGGCCCTGGAAAAGCTGCAAGACGGCGACACGGTCCTCATTGCCGAAGGCTGTACCCATCATCGCCAGTGCGACGACATCGGCACGGTCAAGATCCCCCGCTGGCTGCGCAATTATACTCATAAGGATATCCGCATCGAAACGGCCAGCGGCCGCGATTTCCCGGAAGACTTGTCGCCCTACGCCCTGGTCATCCACTGCGGAGGCTGTATACTCAACGGACGGGAAGTCCAATACCGCATGAAGTGCGCTGCCGACCAGGCTGTGCCCATTACCAACTACGGCATCGCCATTGCTTACATGCAGGGCATCTTGAAACGCAGCCTCAGCGTCTTCCCGTACTTGCAGTCGCTGGTGTAAAATAGTTTGTAGTTTGTAGAATATGGTAGGCGACTTGGGAGGGATTCGGATGAAAAAAACGCGTATCGAACGCGATGCGCTCGGTGAAATGGAGTTGCCTGAAGGGACAATGTACGGTATCAATACGGTCAGGGCCTTGGAAAATTTCCCTTTAGGCCACAAGCGGACGGCACTAGAACTCATTTATGCCATGGTGACGGTCAAAAAAGCCGCTGCCCTGACCTATGCCCGCCTCGGTGTCCGCGAAGACGGGATTTACCAGGCCATCGCCGCAGCTTGCGACGCCATCCTGGCTGGCCAGTATGACGATGCTTTTGTGACCGAAGCCCTCCAGGGCGGCGCCGGTACGTCGACGAACATGAACGTCAATGAAGTCATTGCCAACGCGGCCTTGCTGAAGCTGGGGAAACAGCCCGGGCAGTACGACGTCATCCATCCCCTGGATGACGTCAACCGCGGCCAGTCGACGAATGACGTCTACCCGACGGCCCTGCGGATCGCTGCCATCCGCAAGCTGCGGGAACTGAGCCAGGCTTGCGCCGATTTACAGGAAGCCTTCCAGCATAAAGAGCAGGCCTATGAAAAGACGTATAAATTGGGGCGGACGGAGCTCATGGATGCCGTTCCCATGACGGCAGGCGAAGAATTTGGCGCCTATGCCCAGGCCTTGTCCCGCGACCGCTGGCGCCTGTATAAAATCGAAGAACGCCTGCGCATGGTCAACCTCGGCGGCACGGCTATCGGCACATCCGATACGGCGTCGCGGCAGTACCGCTATGAAGTCATCGAGGAACTGCGCCGCCTGACGGGCATCGGCCTGGCTGCGGCAGAATACCCTGTCGACCTGACCCAAAATAACGATGTCTTCGTCGAAGTGTCGGGCCTGCTCAAGGCCCTGGCCGTCAACTTGATGAAAATTGCCAATGACTTGCGCCTCATGAATTCCGGCCCTCACGGCGGCATCGGCGAAATCCGCCTGCCTGCCCGCCAGCAGGGCAGTTCCATCATGCCGGGCAAGGTCAATCCGGTCATCCCGGAAATGGTCATGCAGTGTGCTATGAAAGTAATGGCTGACGACAGCGCCATCGCCATGGCCGCTGCCCACGGCGAATTTGAACTCAACGCCTTTGAACCGCTCATCGCCGACTGTCTTCTGGAAAGCCTTCAGCTCTTGATCCGGTCAGTGCGCCTTTTCCGGACGGCTTGTGTCGAAGGCCTGGAAGTACGGGAAGACCGATGCCAACAACATTTGAAGGCGTCCGCTGCCTTCGGGGCGGCCTACATCGGTGCTTTGGGCTATGATACGGTGAGCCGCATCATCAAGGCCCATGAGCCGGATGAAGCGCGGCGCAGCTTGGAAGCTATGGTGAAAAAGTAAGCCCTGACGGAAAGAGGAGCCCTATGTCGAACTTATCCTTGAAACTCGAACAAAAAGCGAAAATACTGCAGGTCCAGCGCCTGACCATCCAGATATTGGCCCTCCATGGCCAGGATTTGATAGATTTCTTGCAGGAAAAAGTGACGGCTAACCCCTTGATGGACATCTGCTATCATGATGTCCGGGCCGACGAAGAAAAGGGCCGTAAAGCTATTGAGAATGTGCACAATCACGGCGCCTCCCTGGAAGCGAAGCTCATGGCCCAGCTGCGGGTCCAGACCCTGCCGAAACCGGTCATACTGGCGGCGGGCCTGGTCATCGGCTCCCTCGATGCCAAAGGGTTTTTCCAGGGTGACTTAGCTTCTCTGGGCCGGGCTTACCAGTTGGGACCGGCCGATATGGAAAAAGGACTGGCCCTCGTCCAGTCCTTCGACCCGCCGGGCATTGCCGCCAGGGATCTCCGTGAAGCCCTGCTCATCCAGACCCGGCGGGCCCGCAAAGCGCCTCGCCAGGCGGAAGCCCTGCTAGAAAAGCATTATGACGATTTTCTCCAGGGGAAGTGGCAGAAAATCCAGGCTTCCCTGGGCTTGTCGGACTCGGAATTGCGGGATATCCGGGATTTTTTCAAGAGCCTGTCCCTCCAGCCGGCCAGCCAGATCGTCCAGGAAGAGGTATATATCCGGCCCGATATAGAAATCTACTGCGATGCCAAAGGCCAGCTGACCCAGCGGTCCCTTGAGGATATACCGGACGTCTATTTCCGCGATGACTTATACGACCAGTATGCCGCCCGGGGGGACAAGGAAATCTTGGATTACATCCGCAAAGCCCGCCGGGATTTTACCGACCTGGCGTCAGCCCTGGCTTACCGCCATCATTCTATCGAACAGGTCGTGGCCTGCCTCTTGGACCGGCAGAAGGACTATTTCTTGCACCATCGGCCTTTGCGGCCCCTGCGCCAGAAGGATATCGCTGCCGACACCAAACTCAGTACGGCTACAGTCAGCCGCGTCTGCCGTCACCGCTATGTCCTGTTTGAAGGGCGGATATATCCGCTCCAATCTTTTTTAGCGACGGCTTATCCTTCCGATACCGAAGGCAGTGTGTCCGATAAGGTCATCATGGAGAAAATCGCCGCCCTCGTCGCCGGTGAAGACAAAAGCCATCCTTATTCGGACCAGGACCTGTCTGAGTGCCTGGCTTTGTCGGACCGGATTTCCGTGGCCCGGCGGACAGTAACCAAACTCCGGCAGAAGCTGAATATCCCCAACAGCCGTATCCGCCGGTTGTAGGCGAGGCGTTATCAGTGCATCTTATTGAAAATTGTCTGGCGTGATATGTTGAGCAATTTGGCGATATCCTTCTGGCTATAGCCTTTTTCTTGCAATTCTTTGATGAGAATCTGGTGGATTGTCTTTTCCAGGCTTTTCATATTCAACTGGAGCGAAGCCGTATCCAGAAGCGCTTCCTTCCGGTTTTCGTCGGGGATATCGAATAAGGCATCGTAGTCATCGTCCAGGGTATCGCCAAAAATATAATACCGCAAGGCGACGCTGTGCAGTTCGCGGATATTGCCCCACCAGCCATGCTGGATGAGGGCTTTTTTTAATATTTTGGGAAGGGAAACTTGGCGATGGCTGAAGCTTTGCAGGAAGTACGAGAATAAGTAGAGAACATCATTAGGCCGGTCGTTCAGAGAGGGCAGGCTCAGGCGCAGGGTATTTGTCCTCAAAATGGTGAGCCGCTGTCATACCCGTCTTGGAGAGTTTATAGCGGATATTTTTTTCCAGGCGTTGCAATTCTGTGACGTCTCGGATGGTCAAGATGTAATGGGACGTGCTGTCCATGAGGAAAAAGTCGGGATTGGCAATGAGTGTGTACGGCGGCCGCTGGAGAATCGTTTCGTGGAAAGATGGACTCGACCCTTCGGTCCAATCTGGAAAATATCACGCATGTTTTTCGTCGTCACTGGGATGCCCAGGAAGGACGTGGCCCGTTTATTGATATGGTAAATAGCGCCGCCTTTGGCATAGAGGATGATGCCATCTGTAACGTGCGATAAGATGGAAGACATCATGGACAGCTGCTGGCTGTCCTTTTTTTGGAAGACCAGGAGTTCTTGCGCGTAGAGCAGGACCGAGAGCATCGTCGATTCACTGGGGCGGATGGAATAGATCGGCAGACGATTTTTTTACGCAGCTCTTCCGGGCAGGCGTCTTTGTTGAACATGAAGTTTTCGTTGAGGAGCAAATGGATCTTCTTATATTTCGGCGCAATGGAACGGAGCGTATATAAGGCATCGTTCGTCGAACTGAACAGGCAGAGGATGGGGATGGTGTCGATGACCTTGGTCAATATCTGGTGAGACCCGCTGTTGGTGATGATGACCTTGGCGCCCTGGCGGATGAGGTCGCGGGCCTGGTCGATGAGACGGGGAAAATCGATGATTTCTATTTTGATGCGGAAAGAGTGTTGGGTTAATTTTTCATTACTCAGAATGAACAGGACAACCGGAATTATGCCAAATTTGCCAAAATCGCCATGTTCGAGCCGTCCGATTCGCAGGAATGCATCGACCTGACCAAGGAAGCCTATCGGGTCAGTGAAACCTATGACGTCCCGGTCATGATTCGCATGACGACCCGAGTCTGCCATTCCAAGAGCCTCGTCGAAGAAAAAGACCGCCAGGAAGTGGCGCCCGTCCTCTATCAGAAACAGCGGGATAAAATGGATGCCGTACCGGCCATTTCCAAGAGACGCCGCTATGTCATCGAAGAACGGGAAGAAAAATTGAAGGGCTATGCCGAAAGCTGTCCTTTCAATGAAATTGAGATGAACGACACGAAAATTGGCATTATCGCAGCCGGTGCGGCTTATATGTATGCTAAGGAAGCCTTAGGCGATAAAGCGTTGTATTTGAAGCTGGGCTTTACTTATCCTCTGCCGATGGAGAAAATCAAAACCTTTTCCGATAACTTTGATGAACTCTACGTCATCGAAGAACTGGCCCCCTTTATGGAAGAACAGATACGCCATCGGAAAGACACGGTCATGATCGGCGATATCGGCTGTTACGCCTTAGGTGGGGCGGCGCCGCTCAACGCCAAGGACCTGGCCGTCTGCATGGGCAGTGCCTTTTCCGTCGCCCACGGCTTCAGCCATGGTTTGCAGCTCAGTCATCAGAAAAAACGGGTCGTCGCCTGCATGGGCGATTCGACGTTCTTCCATACGGGCATCAACTCCCTGACCGATGTGGCCTATAACGGCTCGAATGCCATCTGTGTCATCCTGGACAACCGCATCATCGGTATGACCGGTCATCAGGATAACCCCAGGACGGGCTATAACATCAAAGGGGAACCGGCCACGCTCATTGACGTCGAAACGGTCGTCAATGCCCTGGGCATCAAGCACGTCCGGACGGTCACCCCTGGACCTGAAGGCCATGAAAGAAACGCTGGACTGGGCTTTTGCCATGGAAGATGAACCGTCGGTCATCATCACCAAATGGCCTTGTGTCCTCAAAAAGTATTCCAAAGAAGATAAAGCCCAGTTCAATCTAGACAAGACGCCGTGCGTCGTCGATGCGGATAAGTGCATTGGCTGCAAGAAATGCCTCTCCACCGGCTGCCCGGCCCTGCGCTATGACAGTGAAATGAAGAAATCCAGTATTGCTCAGGCGGATTGCGTCGGCTGTACGGTCTGCATGCAGGTCTGCCCGGTTCAGGCCATTTCCAGAAAGGGGGATAAATAATATGTCAGATATAAAGAGTGTACTCTTCGCCGGTGTTGGCGGCCAGGGTACGATATTAGCCAGCAAAATTCTCACCATAGGCCTCATCGGACATGGATACGATGTCAAGATGTCTGAAGTCCACGGCATGAGCCAGCGCGGCGGCAGTGTCAGCACGCAGGTCCGTTTCGGCTCCCAAGTCTATTCGCCCATCATCGGCGAAGGATCGGCAGATGTCCTCGTCTCCTTTGAAGAAATGGAAGCCGCCCGCTATGTCCGCTTCTTGAAGACAGACGGCAAGATGGTCGTCAATACGGCGCAGATCCCGTCGCTGCCTGTCCTGTCCGGGGACTGCCAGTATCCCCGGGGAATCGTTGAAGAACTGAAGAAACACGTGCCCGTCTGGGCTTTCGATGCGACGAAGGTCGCAACGGACCTGGGCAATCCCAAGAGTGCCAACGTCGTTCTCCTGGGCGCCCTTATCGAAGCCCTGGGCCTCCACGATATCGACTGGAGGGGCATCATTGCCAAGACGGTGAAGCCCGCCTTTGTCGACATCAACTTAAAAGCCTTTGATGCCGGTGTGGCCGCGGCCAGACAGTGAGGTGGCGGATCATGGACATCTATCAGGAATATGAAGGGAAATGCTGTACGCCTGACCAGGCCGTGCAGGTCGTCAAGGATGGCGATTGGGTCGATTATGGTATGAGCTGCGCCTATCCGACGGCCCTGGACAAGGCCTTGGCCCGGCGCCATGGTGACTTGAAGGATATTAAGGTCCGCAATGCCATTTCCTGTCATGCTGTCGCTATTTTGGAAGCTGACCCGGAAAATGAGACCTTTACGTATAATCTCTGGCATTGTTCCGGCATTGACCGAAAGTATCTCGATGCTGGCCGGGCCTACCATGAGCCGATGCTATTTCGCGACTGCGGCTCCTATTATAAGCGGGGCTTTGCGCCAGTCGATGTAGCCATGATTACCGTAGCCCCCATGGACAGGCACGGGAATTTTTCCTTTGGCCTGACCAATGGCTGCACCCAGGAGATGCTCGATGCGGCGGAAACGATCATCGTTGAAGTCAATCCCAACATGCCCGTCGTCTTTGGCATGGGCAGCGACCACATCCACATCTCGAAAGTCGATACCATCGTCGAAAGTGAAGAACCGATTAGCCTGGCGCCGAACCGGGAACCGAGTGCCATCGACAAGCAGATTGCCGAGAATATTTTCCCTTACTTGCACGACGGCATTACCTTGCAACTCGGTATCGGTGGTATGCCCAATGCCTTAGGCAGCCTCATTGCCGGATCGGATTTGAAAGACTTAGGTATGCATACAGAGCTCATGAGTGACGGCTATCTCGATCTGTACCAGTCAGGGAAGATTACTAACGACAAAAAGCCTTTCCAGCGGGGGAAAGGCGTCTTCTCTATTTGTATGGGCTCGAAAGAACTCTATGAATTTTTGGACCATAACCAGGATATCCTGTCGGCACCTATGCATTATGTCAACAATCCAGAAACAATCCGCCAGCTCGATGATTTCATTTCCATCAACAGCTGTATTGCCGTCGACCTCTATGGCCAGGTCTGCTCGGAATCGGCAGGGACACGGCAAATCAGCTGGACTTCGTGACCGGTGCCTATGCAGCCGATCATGGCAAAGCCTTCCTGGCCATGCCGTCGAGCCGGGGCGATAAGCAGGGCATCCGTCATTCCAATATCCTGCCTAAGTTCACGGCCGGCGACATCATTACGACGCCGCGGACCCAGGCGCCGTACATGGTCACCGAATACGGCGTAGCCAACCTGTCTGGGCTGGCTACGTGGCAGCGGGCCGAAGCCCTGATAAACATCGCTCATCCCGATGTGCGCGAAGACCTGCTCAAAGCTGCTGAAGCCCAGCACATCTGGTGGCGGAGCAACAAATGCTAGAAAGTGTCAGGACAATAAATATATATCTTTACGGATTTTGGCCAGCGATTGCAAGTCCTGGTTGAATCCATGGATACTGAACAGGACATAGATGATTTTTCGCTGGGGCTGTAACAAAATGAACTAAAAAGCTCATTTTGTTACAGCCCCATAATTTAAGCAGGAAGCTCCCGCCTCTATAGGCGGGAGTACGTTCACTCCTTCTGTCGGAAAGAGATGGGCGGCAAGGGAATCTGCGCTAAGATGACAGCGGCGAAGACGAGGACGCAGCCTGTCAGTTCTTTGGTCGTCATGACTTCTCCCAGGATGAGCCAGCCTGCCAGGGCGGCAAAGACCGATTCCAGGCTCATGATGAGGGTCGCCGTTGTCGGTTCGGTATATTTCTGGCCGACGATTTGCAAGGTGTAGGCGACGCCGCTGGACAGGCCGCCGGCGTAGAGAAGGGGCCATTTGGCAGCCCACAGGGCGGACCAGTCGGGCTGCTCGAAGAGGACTGTCAGGGTGCCGGAAAAGAGAAAGGCCGTGGCGAACTGGACCCAGGACAGCTTGATGCTGTTGGCTTTTTTCAAGAGAAAATGGTCGATGACCAGGATGTGCAGGGCGAAGAAGACGGCACAGCAGAGGACCAGGAAGTCGCCGAAAGAAACTTGGAAATCGCCGTTGATGCATAAGAGGTAAAAGCCGGCAATGGCCAGGGCGACGCAGATTACGATAATCCGCGAGACCTTGCGGCCCATGAAGCGGCCCAGGAGAGGGACGAGAATGATATACAGGGCCGTGATGAAACCGGCTTTCCCGGCCGTCGTCATGGAGATGCCGACCTGCTGCAGCGTATCGGCAGCGCCCAGGACCAGGCCGCACCAGGCCCCGCCTATGAGGGTGATGCGATCCGGCTTCAACTGGTGCGAAATTGGCGGATACGTTCCATCTGCCCTTTTATCGGTAAAGAGCAGGATGACCGGGATGAGGACGACGATGGCGATGACATCGCGGGCGGCGCTGAAAGTAAAAGGGCCGATATAGTCCATGCCGACGCTCTGAGCGACAAAAGCCGCTCCCCAGATGAGGGCCGTAATGAGCAGTAGTATTGTGCCCTTTGCTTGTGACTGATACATAAAATGAATCCTTTCTCGAAACGAAAAATAACCAGAATATTTTTATTTTATACTGCCTTTTGAAAAATGTAAATGAAAATCGCTTGACTGAGAGTTCACTCCCGGTTGTATAGTGAACTAAAAGTAGAAATTTTTATAGATATAGGCTTTAAGCATTTCTAGAGAAAAGATATAGGCATTAGCTATTTTTAGATGGACCAGTATAATAGAAACAGTCAAGATTATGAATTTTACGAGGAGGAAGGATTGATGGAGATGATTAGCAGGAAACACGCAGGATTGGCTGCACTCGGTCTGATAACTGCCGTTTTTTTATTCTTTTTGACGGGTTCTGTCCCTTGTAAGCAAGCTGGCAGCCAGCCGACAGTTGGGCACAATGCTTTCATTTTTGGTGATGCTCATTCGTATGTTGTCGAATCGCGCCTTTCCTTTGAAGGCGGCCATGCCATATTGGGCCTATATGATACGCCGGCAGCTCTGGAATTTTCGGAACGTCAGCCCTTGGTCATACCCCTTCAGCGCCAGGGGAACCGGATCGTCATGACCGGATTGCCACAGGTCGTCGTACCCAACCAGAATATGATTGGCATGAAGCCGGATATTGGCGATATTGCCTTTGATGTCAATACGCAGTCTCTGGTCATCTTCTGTCAGAAAGAAGAGCCAGCACCGAACTTGATTCCCGTCGGTCATGTGACGGGCGGTATGAATTACTTGTTGCAGACTCAGGGGGATTTTGAAGGCTATCTTACGAAGAAATAAGGCCATCGTTTATAAGGAGGACTATATCATGTTTGGATTAGGAGCACCAGAATTACTGCTCATCTTAGTCATCGCCCTCGTCGTCTTCGGACCGGGAAAACTGCCAACTATCGGCAGCGCCCTGGGAAAGAGCCTGCGGGAATTTAAGGAAGCCGTCAATACGACGGATGTCAAGACCGACGAAAAGAATAGCGATGAAAAATAAACGCAGGCCGCAGGTGGCTGATGGTCGGTCGCCAATAGTACACGGCCTGTAGTCTTGTGTGTAGGGGCCGTCCTAAAAGGCGGCCCGCTAGGGAGGTTTCATCACAACCTGTTCTGCTATGATGGCAGGCTTCGATAATTTTTTGAAGGGAAAATTAGAAAAATTGTTTGTTGCCTAGATTTTGTAATATTTTTCACAAAATATGATTGCAGTCGCCGTAGGAAAGTTTTATACTATATGTAAGGTTATCTCATACTACTATTGCAAAGTCATGAAGGAGGAGACTTTAGAATGTACAAACTTTCACAAATTCCGGAAGAGTATAAGAAAAAATTGATTACGGCCGAACAGGCTGCAGCCCTCGTCAAAGATGGCGACCGCGTTTCTTATGGCCTCGGCTGCGCTGCTCCGTATGATATCGATATCGAAATCGGTAAACGGGCCAAAGACCTGCACGGCGTTGAAATCGTCGCTACGACCGTCGTCAAAGACGAACCGTATGCAGCATATCTGAATAGTGACTCGAACGAACAGATCCGTTTCGCAACGGCTCATATGAACGGGTTTGAACGCAAGATGTCCAAAGATGGCCGCTGCTGGTTCATTCCTATTCTCTTCAACGAATTGCCGAAGTATTGGGAAAACATCGATAAACTCATCATCCAGGTTCATCCTATGGACCAGTGGGGCAACTTTAACCTCGGACCTCAGGCTTCTGACCTTCGCGGCTTGATCCGTGCTGCTAAGACGATTATCCTCGAAGTCAACCAGAATATGCCGAAAGCCCTGGGCTATGAAACGGAATTGAACCTCTGCGACGTCGACTATGTCGTCGAAGGCTCGAATCATCCCATGCCGCAGATTCCTAACCGCGCAGGTACGCCGGTCGACGACAAGATCGCCGATTACATCATCCCCATGATCGAAGACGGCAGTACGCTCCAGCTCGGCATCGGCGGTATCCCGTCGGCTGTCGGCCGCAAACTGGCTGAATCGGATGTCAAAGATTTGAGCGGTCATACGGAAATGCTCGTCGATTCCTATGTCGACCTCTATGAAGCCGGCAAGATTACGGGCAACAAGAACCGCGATAAAGGCAAGATCATCTATGCTTTTGCCGGCGGTACACAGCGCCTCTATGATTTCATCAATGACAACCAGATTGTCTTTAACGCTCCGGTAAGCTACGTCAACAACGTCGGCGTCGTTGCCAGCATCGATAAATTCATCTCCATCAACGGCTGCATTGACCTCGATCTCTATGGCCAGGTCAACGCTGAAACGGCTGGCTATCAGCAGATCAGCGGTACCGGCGGCCAGCTCGACTTCGCCCAGGGTGCTTTCGCATCCAACGGCGGCAAGAGCTTCATCTGCGTCCATTCGACGCGTAAATTCAAGGATGGTCATGTCGAATCCCTGATTAAACCGACCCTCCCGGCTGGTACGGTTATCACGACGCCGCGTTCGGCTGTCCACTACATCGTCACCGAATACGGTACAGCCCTGCTGAAAGGCAAATCGACGTGGGAACGCGCCGAAGCCCTGATCAACATCGCACATCCGGACTTCCGTGAAGAACTCATCAAAGACGCAGAAAAGATGGGCATCTGGACCAAGACCAGCAAGATTTCCATGTAAATAATAGTTTGTAGTATAGAGCTTGTAGTTTGCAGAAAGCCATCCGCTAACCACTAGCCACTAACTGCTAACTACTTAAAAAAGGCTTGTCGCACGTGCGGCAAGCCTTTTTTGCTATTCCAAAGCATGGATCAAGCGATAGAGTTGTTTTTTTAATGTTTCTACTTCTTCGGGAGTAAAGAGATCGCCCTTTCGGTTTATCAGGCAGCCCATGGCATAGGGGACTTTTTCGGCTTTTTCGCGCAGGGCCTGGCCTTCTGGCGTGATTTCGACGATGACGACGCGTTCGTCTTCGGGTTTGCGGGAACGGGTCACATAGCCCATGTTTTCCAGCTTCTTCAGTACCGGCGTCAGCGTGCCGGAGTCGAGGTACAGCCGTTTTCCCAGGTCGTGCATGGTGATTTTCTTTTCTTCCCAAAGGACCATCATGGTGACATATTGCGGATAGGTCAGGCCGATTTCTTTCAGGAACGGGTTATAGGCGGCCACGATTTTCCGGGCGCTGGCGTACAGGGGGAAGCAGAGCTGATTCCCTAATAATAATGGATTACAGGTTGAGTTATTTGTCATGTAATTACCTCCTTACGTAATTCTTCTCTTTTATTGTAACAGAGTCGATTCATGAACACAAATATTATTTTGTAAAATTATATTTGACAAAATTAATTTTTCGTGTATAATAAGACTTGTCAGTGAGATAAACCACGACAAACAAAGGAAAGGGGTATGCTTATGGTAAAAGAAAGAATCCATAAAGACGTTGTCATTATCGGCTCCGGCATGGCCGGCCTTACGGCAGCGCTTTATGCCGGACGGATGAACCTGTCTGTGCTGGTCTTGGAAAACGCTATTGTAGGCGGCCAAATCGCGAATGCGACGGGCATCGAAAATTACCCGGGCTTCATGAAAGTCACGGGCCGGGATTTGATTGAGACCGTCCAGTCGCAGGCCGAACACGCCGGAGCTGTGGTTGATGAATTCGATATTGTTGAAAAGGTGAGCCTCAAGGCAACACCTAAAATCGTCGAAACGGCTGAATATATTTATGAAACCGATGCTGTCATCATTGCTTCCGGAATGAATCGGCGCAAGCTGCCCCTTCCTGAAGAAATGATATATGCTAATAAGGGCGTCCATTACTGCGAACTCTGCGATGGTCATCTATACCAGGATAAAGTCATCGCCGTGATGGGCGGTGGCAATGCCGCTATCGATGCAGCGAATTTCTTGACGAAATATGCCAAAAAGCTTTATGTAATCCACCGGTCCCAATTGCGGGCTGACGAGGTTTCTATCCAGCGCCTGCAAGAAAATCCTAAGGTTGAAATCCGACTGGAAACAGAAATCAAGGCGCTTCACGGCGAAGGGAAACTGACGTCGCTTGTCCTCTTGGATAAAGCTTCGGGAGTCGAGGAAGAACTTCCTGTCGATGGTCTGTTCGTCAATATCGGTGTCGTACCGAATACCGAATTGTTTGCCCAGGATCTGAACTTAAAGGATGGACGTATCCCGGCAGGGGAAGATTGCCGTACGGCAATCCCTGGTGTCTTTGCAGCCGGTGATGTCCGTGAAAAGGAAATACGCCAGCTCACGACGGCCGCCGCCGATGGGACGACAGCCGCCCTGCTGGCCGGAAAATATATTGAACAAGTACGAGGAGGAAACGTAAAATGGTAAAAGTTTATTCGATCAATGAATGTCCGTGGTGCGAAAAAGTGAAGAAATATCTCAAGAGCAAGCATGTCGATTTTGAAGAACATAATATTGAAGTCAATGAAGCGGACCGCGATGCCTGCTATCAGCTGACAGGCGATATGATGGTCCCGATTACGACAGCTGATGATAAAGCGTATGTTTTGGGCTTTGATAAAGCGAAAATCGATGCCCTGCTGAATCTCTAAGCGCTTTTTACAGCCAAATAAATTTTGCAAAATTATATTTGACAAAATAAGAAAAATGTGTATAATAATAGTTGTGAAGGAAAACACCAACCAATACCAATCAATAAAGTTTAACAAAATCTAATTTAACATAAACAGGAGGAACTGAAAATGAGCATTTATGGATTCGCAAAAGAAACTGATTTGGAACAGATGATGAAAGCAATGATGCAGGCTGAAGCCAATGGGACGATGATGTACTACGCTTTGGCACGGATGGCAAAAGAACAGGGCTATGACGATATCGTCGATACCTTTATTGAAGCCGCCAATCAGGAAGCCGTTCACGCTGGTTTTTATGCTACGCTAGTCGGAAAATACCCGCAGAATTTCTGGGGCCTCGTCCGGGGATTGCAGAAAGCTGAAGCTGGTGGTGAAGCACAGATCATGGCCCTGGCTGACAAAGTCCGTGCTGCCGGTTGCGACGAAGCTGCCGATGAACTGGAAATCTTCGCCAAACAGGAAGGCCACCACGGCGTCATGATGGCAGAAATCCTTGCCAAATATCCTCAGGAAAATCAGCCTGTCGAAGCTAAGAAAGTGTATGTATGTCCGGTCTGCGGATATGAATATGAAGGCGATATCAACGCCGAAGGTGATGACTATGTCTGCCCGATTTGTGGCCAGCCCAAGAGTGCCTTCCGTGAAGCAAAATAAAAGTTAACTGTAAAAAGAGGTAATGAAAATGAAAAATGCAAAGAAAAAAGTAATGGCTATGCTGTTTGCAGCCATGACGCTTATGAGTGCTTCGGCCTTTGCCGCTGCTCCCGCTTATAATTATTCTGAAAATGGTGATTTTGAAGCGGTTGTAGTCGACGTCGTGCCGCAGGCTGACAATGACAATGAATACTATGGTTATTCGGAAAATGGAGATTATCAGGCAGCCAGGGCGTAATGTGCGCTAGCTGCAGCAAAGATATGAGGAGGTAACAAAAATGAGCGTATATGATTTCGTGGTAAAAGCGAACAATGGAGAAGAAAAGTCGTTAGCAGAATATAAGGGCAAGGTCCTGCTCATCGTCAATACGGCGAGCAAATGCGGCTTCACGCCCCAATTCAAGGAATTACAAGAACTTTATGTGAAATACAAGGACCAGGGCCTTGTCATTCTCGGGTTCCCCTGCAATCAGTTCGCTGGCCAGGAACCGGGCAGCAATGAAGAAGTACAGGAATTTTGCCGCTTCAATTACGGCGTTACCTTCCCTATTTTTGCTAAAGGCGATGTACGCGGTGAAAATGCACAGCCCCTTTTCCAGTATTTGACGAAAGAACAGGGATTCAAAGGATTCGATGCAGATCATCCTTATGCCGAACTGCTCAGCAATGCCTTGAAAGAAAATTTCCCGGAATACTTGGAAGGCGATTCGATTAAATGGAACTTCACGAAATTCCTCGTAGACCGTAACGGCCAGGTCATCGCCCGCTTTGAACCGACTGCTTCGATGGACCGGGTAGCCGCCTGTGTCCAGGATTGCTTGAAATGATGGATCATAAGAAGATAGGATGAGTATCATGAAAGAAGTCGCTGCTTTTTTGCAACATTGTAAGCCCTTCTATTTGGCAACAATGGATGGGGATAAACCGCAAGTCCGTCCTTTTGGGGCTCTTTGTGAATTTGAAGATAAACTTTATCTTATTACGACGAATGAAAAAGCTGTGTATCGTCAGATGAAGCAGAATCCGAATGTAGCTATCTGCGGTATGCATGAAGATAAATGGATCCGCATCAGTGGCCAGGTGGAAGAAGATACCCGGCGTGAAGCCCGAGTGGCTATGATGGAAGCGAATAAAGAGGTACTGAGCAAGATGTATAGCGTAGATGATCAGCTTATGACGGTGTTCCGCTTCATCAATGGACAGGGGAATATCTATTCCTTTACCGCAGAACCGGTTACTTATTCCTTATAATATTTACAAGATAGGGTGACAAAGAGGGGGATATGACATGACGATTTATGACTTTGAACTGGAAGACAATCAGGGGAAGAAAGTTGCTTTACGGGATTTCCGCGGCAAGGTCCTGCTCATCGTAAATACGGCGACGCACTGCGGTTTTACGCCCCAGTACAAAGGGCTGGAAGAACTGTATCGGAGATACAAAGATTATGGATTTGAAATCATCGACATTCCCTGTAATCAGTTCATGAACCAGGCGCCGGAAGATGATAAGGGCATCCAGAATTTTTGCAGCATCAAATATGATACGACCTTTTTGCGGATGAAAAAAGCTGACGTCAATGGGGAAAATGAGCTGCCCTTATATACGTACCTCAAATCCCAGCAGGGATTCCACGGCTTCGGCAAGGGGGCAAAAGCCCTGGGCATGAGCCTCTTGCTCCGCAAACGGGATTGGCATTACAAAGAAAATCCGGATATTAAATGGAACTTTACGAAATTCCTCGTCGACCGTCAAGGTCAGGTCGTCGGCCGTTTTGAACCGACGGAATCGATGGAACTCCTCGAAGGTCAGTTGTTGTCTTGCTTAAAAGAAGCAAGAAAGGAGGCTTAATCATGGACGAACAGAAGATTATAGAAGCTTTTCATCTCATGTGGGACCATTTCCCCGAACCGGTCATGCTCATCAAGCGGAATCGCCAGATTTATGCGGTCAATCAGAAAGCCGCTTCATTAGGCATGAGCGATCAGATTAAATGCAGTAGCATGGGAGATCCGCAAGGCCATAAAGGCTGCCTCTGCAACCGGGCCATCGACGAAAAGCGCACGACCTGCATCATCTACGAAAGCCAGGCCGGTAAGGCCTATGGGTATTGGATGCCCGTAGCTGGAGCCGAAGACTACATCATCCACTTCAGCGTCGGCGCCTTTACCGTTCCCGAATCGTAAATATACATGAACCACTAGCCGCTAACTACTAAAAAAAGGGCTTGTCGCACGACGACAAGCCCTTTTTTATGCTCCAGCCAAACTGGTGATTTTTTCCAGCATGTGTTGGTAGATCCTGATTTTGCTTTCCAGTTCCTGACCGCTGCAAGGCTGGCAGTATGACGCCTTTGTCATGCTGTCGAAGTAGTCCAGGACCATCTTATCCAACTCAATAATAAATAATAGACTTTCAGTAAAAATATGATATGATAATTTTGATGAAGTAGTATAGATTTTAGAAAGGCAGGTGAAAAAATGTCTAACCTAACTAAAACGATAAAACTTCGTATACACGTTACTCCCGAACAAGAGACGCTGTTCCGTCAGATGA
>OGRF01000577.1_pt1 | contig 30485 bp, 27 predicted proteins | sample 1553381 | NCBI WGS metagenome assembly OGRF01 (sample SAMEA2580060, study PRJEB22360) | human gut metagenome | biome: human gut; feature: human-associated habitat; material: faeces | place: Denmark | collected 2008/2010
GGATCGTGGAGATCGTTCCTGCAAAGCTTGCAAACACGGCGGGCATGATGGGAGCGGTCAGCCTTGCGGAAAAGTTACTTGCGCAGTAAGATGATCGTGTACAATATATATTTGTTTGGAAAAAGATTTTTTAGATGACAGCACAGGGAGGATGAGACAATGGATCAGAAAAATATATTATGTTTTGGAGATTCCAACACTCATGGATATAATTCCAAAACCGGAGGACGTTTCACAGTAGAGGAACGCTGGACAAAACTTTTACAGAGAAAGTTAGGCGATGATTACTATGTGATCGAGGAGGGCTTAAGTGGACGGACCACGTCTTTTGAAGATCCTGTTTTTGAAGGATTGAGCGGATTGAATGCGATTTACCCGTGCATGATGACACATGAGCCTCTCGACCTTGTGATTATTATGCTTGGCACCAATGATACAAAAGACCGTTTTAATGCAAACGGATTTATCATCGGAAAAGGTCTGGAGCGCCTGACACAGAAAGCGATCGACACGCATGCTGCATGGCGTAATAAACCGAATATTCTGCTGGTAGCCCCACCGCCAATCCACCCGGATTATGCAAAAACAGCTGTTGCAGGAGAGATGGGTGACAAATGCGTGGAGCGTTCCAGAGCACTTGCCAAAGAATTTAAGGATGTTGCAGACCGGTTAGGATGTCATTTTATAGATGCCGGTTCCATATCGGGCATTGAGATGTATCCTTATGACTGGATGCACTTAAGCCTTGACAGCCACAGGATTTTTGCAGAGTATCTGGCAGAGTATCTACCAACAATTATGTAAAAAAGAAACGTAACCAACCCTCGTCTGGATCAATATAGATGGTTCGGACGAGGGTTGGTTTTTTATTACAGGAGATGATCATGTGATTTTGGATGACAAAACAGACGTAGGATAATAATTGAAATTTCGGGAATAGATAAAACGGATAGAACATAAAATATATCGTAATGTCTTACACACAAGACATACATGATGTCATATTGTCTTATACACAGAAGATAAACGATATTAATATGTCTTGTGCGCAAGACAAAAATAACATCATTCTGTCTTGCGTACAAGACGGAATGATGTTATAATTGTCTTGCCGACAGAAAGGAGGAGCATATGAACAGAGATTATCTGAAACAGATTATGACTGACCAGAAAGACACTTATCTAAGTAATCCTGCTATTGAAAGAAATTATCCATTGGAAGATCACGTGAATTATTGTTTTGTGGGGATCAGAAGAACCGGAAAATCGTACATGATGTATCAGCAGATCAGGCATTTGCAGGAGAATGGGATTCCTCTGAGCCAGATTGTTTATGTCAATTTTGAAGATGAAAGACTTCTGGAGATGTCAGCGGACGATTTGAATGTTATTTTAGAAATTGGATTGGAAATGGCGGGAGTAGACAACAGACCGTATCTTTTTCTGGATGAAATACAGAATATAAAGGGCTGGGAAAAGTTTGTGCGCCGCATTGCAGATATGAAATACCGGATCAATATTACCGGAAGTAACAGCAAGATGTTAAGCAGTGAGATTGCTTCGACACTTGGTGGAAGATTTATGATCGTAGATATATATCCGTATTCCTTTCCGGAGTATTTATTGGCACAGGGGAAGAATAAGAATTATCTGGATATCCTTAGTACAAAGGACAGAGCAGAAGTGCTTGGCATGTACGACCAGTATGTAAAATACGGTGCGTTCCCGGAATTGGTTGGGATCAGAAATAAGAGGGAGTTCTTAAACAGTATTTACCAGACGATTTATCTTGGAGATATTATAACGAGAAATAAGATAACCAATGATTTTGCAGTGCGTTTGATTTTAAAGAAAATTGCAGAATCAATTACCAAGCCGTTGTCTTTTAACCGGCTTGGTAATATTTTAAAAAGTGCCGGGGCGGCAATTGGCAAGCAGACGGTTATTAATTATGTTGGCTATATGATGGAGTCTTATATGTTGTTTACCCTGCAGAATTATGCGGCGAAACTGATTCAAAAAGAGACTTCGCCAAAGTATTATTTTATGGATACCGGACTATTGGGACTTATGCTTATGGATTGCAGCTCTGCACAGTTGGAAAATTTGGTCGCAATAGAGCTGATCAGACGTTTCGGAAGAGAAAAGGTATTCTATTTTGAAAATAATGTTGAGATTGATTTCTATATTCCAGAAGAAAAACTGGCAATTCAGGTAAGCATGCAGGTGCTTGATCAGATAGAAACAAGAGAACGGGAAAAGCCCATTACGGACAGCCTGGCTGATACCTCCCACATCGGTGGTCAGTACAGGTATGCCGTATGCAGAGGCTTCGCAATATACAATGCCGAAACAGTCAAACAGAGTAGGGGCAATCAGATAATGGGATTGGCGGAGTATTTGTTCAAAAAGTTTTTGCCCTTCGGCTGATGACTTGTCGATATAAGGATAAACAACAATATCTGCATCCTTTGGCATTGGCGCAGGTGTACTTCCGATAATGGTCAATGTGCATGGAATACCTTTCTGTTTTACAGAACGGAAAACGTCAATAGCCTTATTCCCGCCTTTCATTTCCCAATTTTTACCTATAAAGAGCAAGTTGCAGGCAGATGTACAATCATGGCCGGTATACTCAGGAATGTTGTCTATATTGGCTCCGAACTCTATAACACTGATTTTTTCAGGTGCTGCATGGTAGTGGTTGATAGCACTGTTTTTGGCCCATTCGGAAGCATATACAATATGTGTCGCCTTTTGGATTGATCTTTCTTCCAGTTCTTCGGCTAAATCGAGTCTTGGGGAATCTGTGATTTTCAAGTATTGGTTGAAGAGTCTGCAAGTGGTGTCACCAATATATATAACAGGAATCTCCGTTGTCAGATAGGCTAAAAAGAAATAGTCCCGGCAGATAATCAGGTCATAGCATTCATAATGGAATAAATCGGTCAGCATCTTTCCGAATAGCCGGGCATATTTCTCCGGTGAGAAAGGAGTGTCTTCCCCGAAGTTTTCCCGGTGGAATTGGATGGCTTCTTCCAATTGCTGCCGACCGGTCCAAGTGAGCCGGTGATTTTTCTCCAGATGATGATACATATAATATAATGTTCCCGACCAGTTGTGTATGTCTGTCGGGTTCAGGGAGGAAAGGAATGCTATATTCATAATGGTTTCAGTTATGGTTGTCTAAATAAGAAAATATTCCGGTATGGCATTTCAGTGCCTTTGTCAACTCTTCCTTGCTTTGCCGGCAAGTATTTAGAAGTACTTTCTGGTTATGCTGTGCCTTTTTTCTATTATCCACTCCTATATCCGGCTTTCTTTCATGGTGGAGATGATAAAGCAATCCTTTCGTTCTTGCTATCGGCAATTCCAGAATCTCCAGTCTTTTTACTCTCTCTGCATCTTCGGGCCCCCATCCGTAGAAACCTTCGTTCTCACCTCCCGCTTCCAGATATTTAGTTTTATTCACCAGAAAGGCTCCTCCCACCGACGGTCGCCCCAGCAGGCAATAACCTTCTCCGGCCTGCAGCTCATCCATGTCTTTCCGAATGGCATTGCTTCTTTCTTTCTCCAGAAAACGGAATTTCCCATTGTAAGGGAAGCATAAGACGCATCCCCCTAAGACATGCCATACGGCAGCAATCAGTTGAGCTTCAGGTATCAGTACGTCCGCATCCCATATACCGACTATGGAATGTTGTGCCTCCCTCAGCAGTTCGTTCAGGTAGTGGGTGCGATAGAAAACAGGTTCTTCGTCATGCACGAAACGGTAGCGTATCCGTTCATGATGAGTGAAAAAGAAATGGCGTTCTTTGTCAGCTTCCAGCAAGTCAATATATACAAACGGCGACCGGAGCAGATACTGCAATACGCAGTGCAGGTTTGCTTCACGTTCCGTTGATTCAATCCGCAACGGAATCACAATACTTACAGGAGGCATGGAAGGAGTGTCTTTCATAATGGTTGTCATCGTTTGATTATCGGTTCTTTACATGAGCTGCTGTTATTTCCTTGTCGCACCATTCCAATAGATTTTCTATTTTGGCATTCATTATATTCAGAGTGTGCAATAAGACCAGAATGAAATAGACTTCATAATAATCCTTGCCGGTAGCATCATCTTGTAAGGCTTCAGCTATCCAGTCAATGAGATAGATGGTGTATTCTTTCAAGTTCAGCACGACCGGTTCCTCAGAATCCTTCCTGTAGCAAAGCCGATGGTATAAATAACAAGCCAGTCCTGATATTCCCTGTTCAATGCTTAAATCGAATGGTGGGCGGGCATTGATGGCGGCAAACACCCTGCTGTCTATTTCTGCCAGGATTTCATCCGCGTCTCCTTCCACAAAACCATTTTGTATCAGATATTCCGTTCCTGCCCCTATTCCGCACAGGCCGTCTCCGTATGCCAATGACATATCTTCGGTACATCCGTTCCATATATCATCCAGCAATTTCTCCGCTCGTATGCTCCATTCTTCTTCTCCTGTGTCGCGATAGAGGCGGAACAAGGCAATCGTTTCTCCCATTTTGTTAAGCATAAACTCTTATTTTAAATTCAGCAACCTGCTGAGCAGGCTTTTTTCCTTCGTGACGATGGATGCCGTTCCCGTCATGGTCTTTATTAAAGGCAGTTCTTTGCCATAGCGGGTGGTCAGTCCCTGCGGCAGTGCTATTTCCAGTACAAACCTTCCCTGTTCGTCGGGCACGGGGGAGACGGACTCCACCCTTCCCTCTATGGTTCCGAACTCCTGTTCGGGAAACGCCGGCAACCGGATGATGACCCGTTGCCCCGTCCGGACTTTCCCTATTCCCTCCATGGGCAGCAGGGCCTTGCCCACCGGAAGGGCTGCGTCGTGGGGGACAATGACAAACATGGTCTCTCCCGCCTCCACGTACTGGTTCCTTTTCCACAGCTGCATGAACGCCACCGTCCCATCCGCGGGGGCTGTCAGCAGATAGTTCTTCTCCCATTCGGCCACGGCGTTGAGCAGACCCGCCACGGTGTTGGCCACCTCTGTCTCATACGTCCTGCTTTCCTGCATGTGCTGAAGGTAGTTGTTCCAGGCCAGCAGGCAGGACGAATACGCCGCCTGCACACTTCCCAGCTCCGCTATCCGGTGGAAAAAGAGCGTACCCACCTGCTCGGTGCGGCTTCCGCCCTGCTTCCATTCCTTCATCCGTTCCCGCAGCACGAACAGGTCTTCGGTGCGTGCCACGTTCTCTATCACTCCCAGCATGTCGCCCTTTCCGACAGGCTGGGAGTTGGCAGTATATAGCTGTTCTATCCTTCCCGCGCTCTGCGCCATGATGTAGGCGGGCGGGTTCTGCGTGGTGAGTGTGAACTCCGTCTCCACCGTGTCGGGATAGCTGAAGCAGGCGCTGCCTGCAAGGACGACGGCCATAATGCCCAGCAGCACGACAATCCCATAGCGGAGGATGGCGGGCGGAATCCTGCCCATCACCTCCTGCACCTCCTCGCTGCGCAGTTCAATCTCCCTGTGCGTCCGTTCCTCTTCCATGCCTTCCTCCTTTCCTCAGTTTCCCAGTTCCAGCTGGTTCTTCACCAGCCGGTAGTACAGTCCCCGTTTCTCCGTCAGTTCCCGGTGCGTGCCCTCTTCGGCCACTTTCCCCTTGTCCAGCACCACAATCTTGTCCGCGTCGCGCACCGTGCTGAGCCGGTGCGCCACCACCACTACGGTCTTTCCCCGGTAGAACTCGTGCAGGTGTTCCATTATCTCCTTCTCGTTGTTGGCATCCAGGGCGTTGGTCGCCTCGTCAAAGAAGAGGAATTCGGGATTCTTGTAAACGGCCCTTGCTATCAGCAGCCTCTGTTTCTGCCCCTGGCTGAGCCCATTCCCCTCCATGCCGATTCTGGTGTTGTAGCCCAGCGGGAGCGAGTCGATGAATTCCCTGATGTTCGCCACGCTCACGGCATGCCTCAGCCGTTCGATGTCCGGCTGTTCGGTGCCTACGGCAATGTTGTTCGCGATGGTATCGGAGAAGATGAATCCGTCCTGCATCACCGCCCCGCTCTTAGCCCTCCACAGGTGCGGGTTTATCATTCCCAGCGGCGTCTCTCCCAGCCTGATGCTCCCCTTGCCGGGCGTGTAGAATCCCAGCATCAGCTTGACCAGCGTGGTCTTTCCGCTGCCACTGGCACCCACGATGGCGGTCACCTTGTGCCGGGGGATGCTCAGGCACACGTCGTCCAGCACGTAATCCCGGTCCGCGCCGTCATAGCTGAAGGACACGTGGCTGAGCGTGATGTCCCTCTTTTCGGGCAGGGCGGAGAGCTTGGAGGCGATGTCCTGCTCCTCGTCCTCCTTCCCGTGTATCTCATTGAGCCTTTCGAGGCTTATCTTCGCATCCTGCAGCTGCTGTGCGAACCCGATGAACGACGTGACCGGGCCGTTGAGCTGCCCGATGATGTAGGTCAGCGACACCATCATGCCCAGGGTCATCTGTCCGTCCACCACCGCCTTGGCAGCGATGAAGGAGATGATGATGTTCGTGGTCCGGTTGAAGAAGACGGAGCCCGTCTGCTGCACCTGTCCCAGTGCCAGCCCCCGGATGCTGATTTTGAAAAGTTTCACCTGAATCCTTTCCCACTGCCATCTTTTCTGCTTCTCGCAGTTGTTCAGCTTTATCTCCTGCATGGCGGTCACCAGCTGTATCAGGCTGCTCTGTTCCCCGGCCGCCTGTGCAAACCGCCTGATGTCCAGTTCCCTCCTGTATTTCATGAACACGAGCACCCAGCACACATACAGCGTGTTCCCTGCCAGGAAGATGCCCAGTATGACCGGATTGTAACAGGCCAGTATCCATCCGAAGATGAAGAAATTGACAAACGAGAACAGCGTTGCGACCGATGAGCCGGTGAGGAAGCTCTCGATGCGGTTATGGTCTCCGATGCGCTGCATGATGTCCCCTATCATCCTGGTGTCGAAGAAACGCAGCGGCAGCTTCATCAGCTTTATCAGGAAGTCGGAGATGAGTGATATGTTGATGCGCGTGTTCATGTGGAGCAATATCCAGCTCCGTATGAACTCCACGGAAAGCTGGGAAACGGAGACGACGAGCTGGGCTGTCAGAATCAGCGTGATAAAGCCCAGGTTCCCGTCCCGAATCCCGACATCCACCAATGATTGCGTAAGGAAAGGGAATATCAGCTGCAAGAGGCTCACAGCCAACATCCCCAGGAGTAAGTGAGCGATTTGTCTTTTATAGGGCAACAGATACCTGAAGAAGAAGAAGGAGAGGCTGTTCTTGCCGTAATATCTGGCTATCATCCGCAGGCAGGTGGGACCGCAGTCCATCGCATCCAACTGGAGGTAGTGGGGGAAGGTGTTCATGTCATTTTAGTCATAAAAAGTGTCACTAATTTGTTGACTATTGTATTCCTATTTATGGAACAGAATCTTGCTTCTTTTGATGGATAAAACATGTTTTTACATACATAAAAATATTCTTTTTAAAGATTGCATAGATTGGGCTTTTGAATAGCAATTTCATAATTCGAAGGAGACGGGCATAAATATTTATATATACATTCTTTACAAATAGCTTGTTTATCTCGTGTTCTACGCCATGAATTTCCATGTCTCAGTTCATTATAAATCAATTTTTTATAATCGTCATCCCATTTGCCTATAGGTTGATAATTAGGATTTGCATAGATATATCCATTGGTCGCTATTCTAATTTTACCAAAATCGTTCGTGTTAAGTTGCTGGTTAGCAAATATTTCATTTTTACTCCATGAGGTAGATAGAATATCTTCTACATTTAAATATATATTCTCTTGAAAAAAAGAAAGATTATGCGAATTGAAGAAAGGAATTATTTTTGCATTCAAATTCCCATTCTCAATTCTGTTACAAGCCTTTTCATATTCTTCTGTTGATCTTATTAGAAAAATATACTCAAATCGTTTGTCCCAAATAGAAAGTAAATCCAAATCATGTTTTTCTCTATTGATGTTTGCAAAGTCAATGAGAATTTTGATTACCGAATTTGTAACCTGCAATAGCTTGGAAATACATTCATTAGTATTTAAAAACGATGTATAATGAACATAGAAGCTCTTTTTGCAAGGTATTTCATTGAACTTTGAAAGTAACTTATTCCAATCGGGATGGGCAAACATATTTCCACCCAACAGATGAAGTTCAAATACATTTAAAAATTTTATTTTATCAAAAATGGTTTCTAGTTGCCTAAAAGACAAAGTACTTTCACTTTTATGACACCAACATGTTTGTTTATAGATTGATTCGCAATCTGGACATGAATTATTGCATTGCCCTGTCAACTCTATAAATATATCTGTTAAATTGCGTAACACATTGTCACCAAAAATATCAGAAGACTCTGTTCGTTCTACATCTTCACTGATATTTACTCTAGGAACCACCACTATGGGTTTTTGAGGAAAAATTTCCCTGTCAAATAGAGTGCCACAAAATTTTGTTTGCATTGAATTTACAAATTCCAAGATTGAAGGTTCGTTTAAGAATTCTTCATCTATTGAAATACAATATAAATTTTCGGGTGAGATAAGCTTATCTATAAAAGAAGACATTAGTGGAGTGCAATTATAGGTATATCCATGTCCACTTAGGGTATTATAAACTAATACAGATGATTCCTTTTTCCAAAGGAAAACATACGTTTCAATAATAAACCAATACTTTTTCATGCGAATATCATTTTATTAATTTGTTCAAAGAAAGTAGGATTCTCTTCAAGTACCCCAAACAGTTTTGAAAGATAACTGCGATAACTGATTTCATCCATTTTTACACGACATACTGGTACTCCGTCTTTCATGGGAAATTGCAAGAAGCATTCACCGCAGTTTTCTATTAGATAACAATCTTTACATTGAAGTCTCATTTTTTCATAAAAGCCATTGTATTTACAGGCTATCTTTTCAAAATCCAAATGTACTTCCTTATCCACTGTTCCCAATACATGTTGTAAGCTGATTCTTTCACAAGTCAGTAGTCTGTTATCGGCTGTTATAAATATTTTTTTAAAGAAAGGCAGGCAAGTTCCGGTAGGTATTTGTTTCTTTTGTTTAACGGAGCCATACAATACTTCACAATAATGTTTATAGGCATTATCTAATTGGTAATAAAAAAAGAAGCCTATTTCTTTGAACATTGGTGATCTGTCTTGTCTTTGGTTCATCATTTCACGTGATTCTTGATAAGAGTTCACTAACTCTTGAAAATCTTCTCTTTTATTGTCGTTTAACTCAGTTTGCGATATAGTTTCTATCAATGGTATCTTTCCAAATTCATTAAATATAAAGGTATGTACTTCATTTACAGAAGAATATTTGTTTAATACAGAGTTGAATTCTACTTTTTTTTGAAAATAATCTTGATATTCCTGTTGCAATTCCTTTATATTATTGAATACAGTTTTGAAAGAAGGACTTCCATCTGCCTTGACTCTTAGCATATTATGGGTTTCGTTGCCATCCAAGCTAATCAATAAGGAGAAGTTATGTTCAACGATAAATCTTTTATATTTATGGAGTAATACTGCATTCGTAGTCATGCTATAAGCAAATATCAGACCTGTCTTTTTTTTAATGTTCTCACATATATGGATGATTTTCTCTATTAAAGGAAAATTAACAAGAGGCTCTCCGCCGTAAAAGCCAATTTGGATGGTGTGTCCATACGACAGATTCTTATTTGAAGTCCAATAGGACAATAAGTAGTTCAATACGATTTCTACAGTTTCCTGAGACATATTTTGTTTTTCTACTTTATCAGTATACATATCTCCGTAACAACAGTATCGGCATTGTAAATTACAATTCCCTGTCACTTGAAAGAGAATATTATCTATTGATGCTACCTGCTTTTCTACGATTTGGGCTGATATCGTTCCATTGATGAAATTTGTTTCGTCAATATCTTCAAAAAAACCTTTTTCTCGTAGAAACAGGTATTTGTCGAGTTGTATTTTTTTATCAGCATCACTAATTTTAAAATCCTTTATCTTGGCAAACAAAACGTCTTTTTCATCATTTTTATCTACTCCTTTTAGTGTTTCAATAATAGGATGAACGTTTAGTAAAGTTGACTTTTTGCTATTATATAAATAACAATTTCCTCCTGAAGTTTTAGTAAAAGTATATGCTTTCATTTTGTCTTTAGATGAGCTATGATTAATATCGGGTTATCGTCTTCGTGTACACGTTTCATTAAGTCTAGGAGAAGTGGGCTGACTGTGTTTCCTTTCTCCTTTTCTTCGTTGATGAATTCTTGTAGTTTATAGGGCCAGATGGCATCTACCATCTTGTTGTTACAGATACCCAACCTAGGCCAGAAGGTCTTCATACCTCCGAGGTCGTCAATAATCTTGTTTACGCCAAAGGTCTCGCCGGTCTTCTTGTTATAGACAGCCAGCACCGGAGGGGTAAACGGCAAGTTGCGGAGTTCAGCCCACATTCTGCGCATGTATACATCAAGAAAGACAAAATCATCGGTTTCATATACGACAGGCACCACATATTTGCCATCCATTATCTTGAGGATTTCCGCAGACTCTGTAGTTCCGTTCTTGTAGGCCTGAAAAGCCTCTGCACATAAAGCACCGTATTCTATATATACCGTTTCCTTGGCAATTCGCAATTCGTCTTTCAGTTCTACCACCCAGCGCGGGGAAAGTGTGGTGGAGTTTACCGTGAAAATCGTGTCAGTATAGAAATTATAAAAAAGTACCGTATCCTTGTAGAAAGTAGTGAGCTTACCGTGTGCTTCAATCTGTGCATTGTTGACCAATCCCGGTTCGGGAGAAGGCATCATGGCGCGTTTGGCCACAAACTTGTAGTCGGTATCCATGAAATACATCGTGTCGGGAAAGTTATAGAACATCAGGTTGTCTCCTGCAGGAGCAAGACATACCATGTGAGAAAAACCTGTCCCTTGTTCTTCCAATGACTCAGCTGTATTCCATGTGCGCTCTTTGCCGGTACAGTTCCCATTCCGGTCATACTCTATTATTTTATACCCATTTCCATAAAAAAAACCTTTGTGATAGATTATATTAGCGTATATGGCCGCTACATCTTCACAAGGTCCTTGCCCTACCCGGCCGATGCTACGTATGAATTTTCCTTTCCAGTCATAGCACTGGTTGCAATAAAAAATATGTTCTGGGGACAAGTTGAAACACATCCGTTTTATAACTTGTACCATACCGTTCGGAGTCGTTTCCATCGGGATATAGCTTATACTGTCCACCAATTCCGAAAGCAACATTTCCTCCCTTGCATTTTCTATGGCAGCAGACAAATGAATGATATTGTCTTTTCTTTCCGGTTGGGTGGCAGTTTTTTGGTTTCCCGAACTGCAAGCCATGAAGCAGAGGAGTGATATGCTGTATACAAATATTATTTTCATGGTTTTGATGATATTGGCTTTGTTAAACAAACTATTGCTTATTAAAAAATAAGCAATAGTTCTCGATGCTATAACAATTTGGACAAACTGTTATTTCTCATTTTACGGGAGTCCTTTAAAAAGACGTAGTCGCTTTGGCATGTGAAGCTTCATGCTTTAATCCTGTTCCCGAATAGTAGTAATTACTGAAAGAACAATAGCAAGAGCATTTGCCTTGTCCCTCGTTAGCTTTTAGATTATCATCGCCAAAAGCACAATAATTTCCACCATAAATGTGCGACATTTCGCGCAGTTCCAAGTTGGATTTATTCAAACCATTCAACTTGATTGAGTTCAGTTTTTTCATAAATTATCACTTTTAAAATTAATAAATAAAACGTTTATAATAACAGGTTAATTCTGTCTCGCATATAAGCTAAACGATAGCGTTTCTCATACCGTTCTCTACAGTTTTTAGCCATGCGTTCTTTTTGACCACATGCTAATATATTTAAGAGAGCATTTACTATTTCTGTTTCTTTTAGGAAAGGTGTTCCATCAATTCTTTTTCTTATCTTTACCTTATATCCATGCACACCATCTTCTATCATTTCTGATATCCCAGGAGTTGTAGTTCCAATGATAGGTAAACCAAACATCAGCATTTCTATCACTGTATAGCTACATTGCTCCATTAGCGAAGGTAATACACCTATATCGGCAATTTGATATAATAAGTATAATTCTTTATGGGGTAATTTACCAACAAAAGTTATTTTAGAACAGTATCTACTCTCGTAAATATATTTAGACAAATCTCCGTCTCCGGCTATTACTAGACGGCAATCTGGATTTTTCTTTAATAACATGCGGAATGCTTTAATCAAATAGCCCAAGCCTTTTTCTTCTACCAAACGACCTGCATAAAGAATGATTTTTTCATGTTTAGGTAAACCTAAAGATTTTTTAACTCTTTCTTTTTGGCGTTTGTTCAGTATTACACCGTTATCTTCCATTCCATTGGGTATTACAACGCTGTCATGCTTATTCAATTCATATTCTTGGCTTAATACTTTTTGAGTATAAGCAGATAAAAAAATTACCCGATTGGCAAGCCGTAGCATTTTCCCACTATCCATATAGTCTTTTAATACAAATAATACAAAGCTGTTCTCTTGGTAGTGTTCATTAAGTATTGTATGCATTTTCCCAATATTTCCTTTCAACGCGAACATCCAATTTACAAAATGTACCGTTACCCAAATAACAGAGCGTGGCGATAACTCTTTTATTTTTGCAGCCAAAGCATACTGTTGTAAATAATTAAAACAAAATATATTCATATCATTTTCACAAATAGTAGAACATAGTTTATATGCCACAGCCATATAATAATCTTCGGCCTTATGGTATAAGGCTTTATAATGTAATGGAAAGCGCAAATGATTAAAACCATTCGTTTGGCTTTCTGTTACTTCATCTATAGAATTATCTGATTCTACAATGGTTACAGACAACAGAGGACTTACTTTCAAACACTGTTTTATTTGCCTGATATAAGTCCCTATTCCGTAATCTTCCGTATTAGCTCTATCAATTATCAAATAGATATGTTTCATTTCGTCAAATCTCCATCATCAATTTCATTCCTATTCCTGCACAACCGTCTTTTAGTCCTATTCCACAGTTCCATATATTCCCTTTATATAATAGAGTATCAGACAAGTTTAAGCAAGAACGTAAAGAAAATATATCGCTTTCTATTATTTTACCTTCAAACCATTTTATATAATTGTTTAGAAAAACATGTTCTTCTTCATCCTCTTTTTGAATTATTTTTGCTATATCATACAATTCATTTAAGTAATTTTTATCAAAAAGGATGTCTAACGGATGCGTTGTTAATCGTACTAACACATATAAAAAAATTCCCTCTATTCCTGATGCTAGACTTTTGTCTGTAATTCTTCGTGTATCTCGTTCCATAACTTTTTCATCAATATTTCGTAGAATTTCATAAGTATTTCCTTTTATAAATTTTTGTTTGAAAAGATATTCTACCGTCCATCCTATGCCACAATAACCATTGGCAAGGTCACAGGGTAGTTGTTCATGAACTGTTTCACAGACTTCATCCAATAGTTCATCAGCAAATTTTTCATAAATAGTCTTCTGTACAAACCGTGAGTAATGATAAAAGAAAGCGATAATACCAAGTTTTCCATAATAAAGTCCTATATCCTGTATAGAATTACTGGACATTATTAAATGGTTGGTAATACGATTTAATGTATCTAATTGGGAGAATTGTGTCTTACTCATGGTTATATCATATATCATCTAAAAGTACTTTTTAAAATTCAAATCTATCAGTTGAAAATGTATCTGTTCTACAGATTCTTTGAATACCGTGTGATAAAAGAGTTTAAATTATCTCCTATTCTATGCGGATAATTCCCTGCATATAACTACTTCCTTTTTTTAGTTGTATAGTATACTCTCCTTTATTCCAATTATCAATAAGAATGGGATAAGTGGTATATCCGGAAACGGTAGTTACATTATAATAAATAACATTACCCAAAGAGTCTTTTATTATCACTTCCAAATCATTTAATTCCTTTTCGGAATAGATATAGATGTTCTGTTCGTCTATGGATAGCTGAGGGGCAAATGAAATAGAACGATCGTCTTCAATGTCCCATGTACCTTCAATAGAGACCAGTGTGTTCTCTGCCATTAACTTATATGGAAAGAGAAAAAGAAAAGCTGTTAATACTAATACTGCATTTTTCATATTTTGCATTTCGTTTTAAAGTTTAGGCAAATATGAAAAAAGATTTTAATGTATCATCAAGAACTGGTACACTTTTAGTACACAGATGACTTCTTGTACTTTCTAAAGTACACAATTAGTACACTACAGATTATAATCTACTGTAAATCAGAGATAAAAGCATCCAGTTTCTCGGTAGAGTTTTGTTCTCCCAGTAGTCTCTTTGCAAGGCGGGTGCGAGCATTACTTATGGCAGCTTTGGTGCGATTGGTGAAAATGGCAATATGGGTTGGTGGAATTGAAATCTTCATTAGATAGCATATTTGCAGTTCGATGACTGATAATTTTGGAGATAACTCATATAGGTGCTTGCTGAAGTTGGGATAGGCGGTATCAACCTCTTTTTGTAGCTCTGACCACTTCTCTTCAGTTATTTTGCTGTCTGCCTTGGTACATGCCTGATGGAAAAAATGATAGATGGAAGTCTGACGCAGGGAGTCTTGTAAAACTTTTTGTTTTTTTAGACAGGCGATAATTTCTTTGTTTTTAGCTTCCAGTTCCTCTTTTTGAGCCAGGAGCAAGTTTTGCAGGGCTTTTGCTTGCTCTAATTCTTCCTTTTGCGCTTTCAATAGTGTTTCCTTTTCTGTTATTTTTCCTTCTTGCTCAACTAGCTTTTGCTCTAATTCTTTTACTCGTGGTTCTGTTTCTATTTGTTTTTGCTCTAATTCTTTTATTTTGCAGATGTTTTCTTCATGGGCTTTCATGCTCATTGCTTCTTGTTCTTCTTTTAGTTTGCTAAGCTTGTGCATTTGTAGGCGAGTGTTTTGTACTTTCTTTTTATAATGGAAATAGACACTGATAGCTACCCCCATGATGACCACAGATATACAGCCAAGTATCCATAAGAAAGTATTCTTCTTTTCATTTTCCAACAGGAGTGTATAGTTCTCTTTCTGGATGTGCTGATAATTATACAGGGAGTTTATTTTGGCAATCGCTTCTGTTCGGGTAATCTTCTTAATGGAGTCTGCCAACAGTTGAGCCCGCCGGATATAGGTTATGGCTTGAGGATAATTGTGTTTTTGAATCTCAATGGATGATAAATGTCGGTAGGCACTATGCTGTTTGTAAATATCACCATATTCTATGGCTTGATGCAGGTAATAACAGGCGGAGTCCCATCGGTTTTCACCCCGATAGACATCGCCTAATACCAACAGGGCATTTGCCATATCCGGTTGATGCTTGAGGGCAGTGATAAGCATTCGTTTGGCGGAATCGGCTTTTACCAAGCTATAATAGTAAAAGCTGCCTAATTCTCCTAAAATGCGATATGCTTTATGAGGACTGCGAGCGGATAATGTTGTGCGGTATGCTTTTTGATAATAATGAAGCGCACTGTCCTTTTGATGTTTGGCATCATACATGCGTGCAATATCTCTTAATGCATAGGAGATTTTGTCTTTTTTCCCTTGTGCCAGATAACAGTTTACCGATTCCCTGTTGGCTTGCAATGCTTCATCGTAAAGCCCTTGATAAGCAAACAAGGTTCCCATTTGATTATAGGTTCGTGCCATTAAATCGGCGGATTGCTTCTTGTCGGCGGGCGACAGTTCCTTGCTCCGGCTAATCACTTCATGGAAGGCATCCAAAGCACTCGGGGCATCATGCAGGTCGCGATATACACTGCCTTGATAATAGTATGCCTCCATTTGTTTGTTCTTGTCGCCATACTTATTATAGAATTTCACAATAAGGTTAATAAGCGAATCGGAGATATGGCGGGTATATAACTTGTCTTCTGCTTTAATGGTGAGTAAATGATAGTACATTTGCGTTTCTTCGGGTTCACACCGGATACTGTCTTTCAGTAAAGAGAGATAATGCAGGGCGCTGTCGGGGGCTGTTTCCACACAGCTTTGGGCTTGCTCCATGAAAAGCGGATAAGACCGATAGTGGCGCGAACACCCCAATGACAGACTTATCCCAATGAATAATATGAAAACTAAACATGCCTTCATCAAGAGGCAAAGATATGAAAGTTTTATTAAAAGCAATATTTTTCTTCAAAAAAACTTTATCTTTGTCCAAATGAAAATCCAATAGACTGAAATACATAAAACTATGGCAAAAGAATTAGAATTAAAGTACGGCTGCAATCCCAATCAAAAGCCGTCACGCATCTTTATGCAAGAAGGAGAATTGCCCATCGAGGTATTGAACGGACGCCCCGGATATATTAATTTTCTGGATGCATTCAATAGCTGGCAGTTAGTAAAGGAACTCAAAGAAGCCACCGGACTACCTTCGGCTGCATCTTTCAAACACGTCAGCCCCGCCGGAGCTGCTGTCGGCATAGAAATGAGTGAAACACTGAAGAAAATTTATTTTGTAGACGACCTTCCTCTCACCCCATTGGCAACAGCATACGCGCGTGCACGAGGCGCCGACCGTATGTCTTCTTACGGAGATTTCATTGCTTTAAGCGATACATGCGATGAAGCAACCGCACGGCTCATCAACCGTGAAGTATCGGATGGTGTCATTGCTCCCGACTATACGCCTGAAGCGCTCGAAATCTTGAAAAACAAACGTAAAGGTACTTATAACGTCATCAAGATTGACCCGTCTTACCGTCCTGCCCCTATTGAACACAAGGATGTGTTTGGTATTACTTTTGAACAAGGACGTAACGAAATCAAACTGGACGAAAGCTTGCTGACTAATATTCCGACAAAGAACCAACACTTCACGGAAGAGGCCAAACGCGACCTGATTATCGCCCTTATCACCCTAAAATATACACAAAGTAATTCTGTATGTTATGTGAAAGACGGTCAAGCTATCGGTATCGGTGCCGGACAGCAAAGCCGTATCCATTGCACCCGACTGGCAGGCAACAAGGCTGACATCTGGTATCTGCGCCAACACCCTAAAGTAATGAACTTGCCATGGATAGAAAAAATCCGCCGTGCCGACCGCGACAATACTATTGATGTGTATATCAGCGAAGACCACGATGACGTATTGGCTGACGGAGTTTGGCAACAATTCTTTACCGAAAAACCTGAAGTACTGACGCGTGAAGAAAAACGCGCATGGCTGGATACAATGAAAGGAGTTTCACTGGGGTCGGACGCTTTCTTCCCATTTGGCGACAACATAGAACGCGCACATAAAAGCGGAGTGGAGTACATTGCACAAGCCGGAGGTTCCGTACGCGATGATCACGTTATCGATACTTGTGACAAATATGGAATTACCATGGCATTTACAGGTGTCCGCTTGTTCCACCATTAATTATTGAAAAAATAAAGAAAGGGGGAGGGTATCAAAACTAAAATGGTCTACAAATCGTCAACTGTAGGGGCAGGATTTGCCTGCCCGAACCAACGGTCACGACCTTGGAAATAATACACAAAACATTTTCGGGCAAGCAAACCTCTTTCCTACTAACAAAATGACATCATTATCAACGTTTTGACACAATCCCCCTCCCGACAAGTTTTAAACCTATGTCTAAAAATCGATTAGAAAATATAGTGGAAACCGAAGCTCAGCTCATCAGTATCTAAATCCAAACCGAAGTTTTTCGTTTTAGTTCCCATGGGAGTTTCATCCTGTGAATATCCTAAGAAACCATACTTAGCAACCAAACAAAAACGGTCAGACAGCTTAATTGCCAATCCCGGCTTCAAACCAATGTTCCAAGAATTTGCAGCATCGCTTCCCTTTACTTTAGCTGTAGAAAAGCCGAATCCTCCATCTACAAATAATTTGATTAAATCACTCTGCAGAAAAGAATAGCGAGCATAAGGAGCAATGGTAAAAGTGTTGGTCTTCAAATCGCCCGTTTTGCTATACTGATACCCCACAACTGTACCAATCGACCAATTCTCATCCAGTTCATAACCTATTTCAGGCAAGAGCTTGATAGTAGTAGTCTTTAATTCGGCATCACTATTTTCAGTCTTAACAGAACTGAAACCCAAAGTTCCACCTACATAAATCTGCGCCTGTGCAGCAGTAGCCATAATAGCCACAATACACACCAATACAATCTTTTTCATCTTTCTTTTGTTCTCAAAATTAAACATTAACCTATTTGTTACATAGAAGGAATCAGCACCCTTCTGTATTGTGCGGCGCAAAGGTATCGTTTATATTTATGTTATGCAACATAAATACTTCCTTTTTCAAAAGATTTATTATGAAATAAGGGATAAATCGTTAATATCTAATAATTAACAAAGCACTAACTATTTTACTTTCCTTTATGGCGATTAGCACGTTTTTTTCGGATATCGGCTTTCATTTTGGCCGAACCCGAGCCATGAAGTCCGGTGATATAACTTTTCTTCTTCGCTTTCGTTTTCACTTTCTCTTCATTCTTTCTACCCGACGACTTTCCACCTTTGAAAACGATTCCATCGGTAATTGCTTTTTCTATGTCCATCCTCTTATTGTTTATTTATTAATTTAGATTTTACTGTTATTCTGTTACCGAGTTTTGTACAAATAAGTTTATCTTTACGCAAAGTACGGTCTTTTAAATCAAGAACAAGACTCGGATTGAAGTGTTGGCCGTCTATCCGAAACTCCAGATGAAGATGTTCTGTGGTAGCTCTGCCTGTTCTGCCGGTAAGAGCAAGTGGTGTTCCGGCTTTTACTACATCCCCCGATTTCACCAGATTCCTTGAATTATGACTATAAACACTTTCCAATCCGTTGGTATGACGCACTACCACCACATTTCCATAAGCGGCATAAGGTTTTGCCATTCTTACGACACCATCAAATATGCACCGAATTGTATCATTTGCTTTTGTCTTGATATCGACCCCACTGTGCCCGCGACGTCCCCCATAGGAAGAAATCAACTTTCCACCCGACAGCGGAAAGCAGAACTCATTATCTTGCAGGCTGTCCAAATGAAGGCTGAAACTTTTGTGCGCAGAGAACAGCCCCGGTGTTTTTACACGTATATGGTTGATTTCCATAGCGGTAAAATTCTTTGCCGGTTCTCCTCCCCAAGCTGCAATCGTCAGGATTACCAATAACAGGATAGATGTGGCTCTTTTCATGGCTTGTTTCAGGAGTTAAAATTCAATCTGTTTGATATCTTCTGCCGATGCAAACTCTTTCAGCAACTCAATCATATAGTCGGCAGCATCCCGAAGTCCCTCTTTTCCACTATAACCATTAATAATGGTAAGCAGATGAGTTGTACCCAATTCCAGTTTTGTACGTTCATTGTCACTGGTAGGTGTCCCGATTCCGCCAACCGCATCGCGATAAACAGGCATTCCTTCTATGTTCAGTTCACCGCGCCCAATGCCTTCATACGGTTCTCCGGCTTTGCCGATACCCAAAACAAGAGCGTCGCCGACTATCTTATCCGCATCAAAGCCTCCGATAGAATAACCAAAACGGATAGATACCAGATTTATAAGGTCTACCAATGTATCTATCTGATAGAGTGAAATTCCGCGAAGTATCCTGCGGCACAGTGCTTCTCCCGAAGGACGGTAACGGCTAGGGTCCTTGCCACATTTCTTATAAGCCTCGCGAGTAGCATGAATAGTCGTCATATCTTTGATGGAATCCGTCGTATACATTTCACGATAACGAACAGTAAATTCATTTATCTTCTTCCACAATTCTTCATTGTACGCCGTATTAACCACCTTGGCAGAGATGGCAACCCCGGCAAAAGCCGGACAAGCTGTTCTTATTTCCGATGATACTTCTATTTTCATAATCCATTTTTTCTTTTAAATTTCAATCCGCCGCTACGTCAGCGATGCAGCATGATTCCCGATAAGATTCGCCCTGAACGGATTCCTAACCGACGGGCTGAAAAGAAATCGAGGTAATTTTGATAGGTACAAATACCCACCACCTCTATATTCTCCGCTTTTACACCGTGGCCGAGCAACTGCAAACGGTTGGCCTCCCACAAATCAATATGCCATTTTTCTTCTTTACGGGCAATGCGCCGCATGTCAAAACCAGCAGTACGAAAGGTCTCGTATACCTCATCACCTACTTCAAAAGCAGCAAGTGAGATGCCCGGACCGATACAGGCCTTTATATCCTTTTCCTCTGAAGCATACCGTTCTTTCATTACTGCAAGAGTTTTTGCCACAATCTTTCCCACCGTACCCCGCCAACCGGCATGAGCAGCGGCAATGACCTGCTTTGTCGGGTCATAAAGCAACACCGGGATGCAGTCGGCCGTTGAAATACAAAGGCAATAGCCGGGAAGTGCCGTTATAATGGCATCAATATCTTCCAACCGATTCTCCTTGTTCGCTCTGATACAGGCATCATCAATTACACCGATATTGGTGCTGTGCGTTTGATGGGGAATAATTAATTCCAAAGGTTTCTGTGGCAAAAGTTCACACAATATTTCACGATTTTTCTGCACATGCTCTGCCTCATCCCCACAATATCCGGTGCAATTAAAAGAAGCATAATTTCCCTCACTGCACCCTCCATGACGGGTAGTAGAAAAACAAGAAATGTTGGGATATGCCTTCATCAGCTCATATCCCAACATTTTATTATCTGATGTCAGCCGTTTCATTTCTTTTCTTCGTCCCAATCTTCTTCCTCGTATTCATAATCAAAATCATCATCGTCATCGTCCTCATATTCAAATTCAAAGTCTTCGTCTTCACCCATAGCCTTTAGCTCTTCTTGCAATTTGGCTACATCTTTGGCACGATGGACAATTGTTTCGGTACGGACACCTTCTAAACGGTTGCTGTCCTTATTCAGCTCTGTCCACAGCATATCCTTCAGTTGTTGGATGCCCATGCCAGTGACAGAAGATATGAAGATATGTGGAACATTTTTCGGAAGAGTCGGTTCAAGCATATTAATCAACTCCTCATCCAGCATATCGGATTTTGTGATAGCCAACACGCGCTGTTTGTCCAGCATTTCGGGATTAAAGGTAGCCAGTTCATTCAGCAATATATCATATTCTTTGCGGATATCGTCTGTATCTCCGGGCACCATAAAAAGTAATAATGAATTACGCTCAATGTGTCGCAAGAAACGGAGTCCCAATCCTTTGCCTTCACTGGCTCCCTCAATAATACCGGGAATATCTGCCATAACGAAAGATTTCCCTTCGCGATAAGACACAATACCCAGATTGGGTTCAAGCGTAGTAAACGGATAATTGGCTATCTTGGGACGTGCAGCCGACACGGTGGAAAGCAAAGTCGATTTACCGGCATTGGGAAAACCTACCAAACCGACATCTGCCAGTAATTTCAATTCTAGAATAACCGTAAGTTCCTGCATCGGTTCTCCCGGTTGTGCAAAACGCGGTGCTTGACGAGTAGCAGTGCGGAAATGCCAGTTACCCAGGCCTCCTCGTCCGCCTTTCAGCAGGACAACTTCTTGTCCGTCTTCGGTAATATCACAAATATATTCACCGGTCTCAGCATTATAAACCACTGTACCACAAGGTACTTCGATGACTTTATCTTCACCATCCTTACCAAAACTCTTATTTTTGGAACCATTTCCGCCATGAGTAGCAAACACATGACGGTCATATTTCAAGTGAAGTAATGTCCAATAATTGCGGTTTCCCCGCAAAATAACATGACCTCCTCTACCACCATCGCCACCGTCGGGGCCACCATTGGGTACGTATTTTTCACGACGCATGTGTGTAGAGCCTCGTCCGCCTTTTCCCGAACGGCAATATATTTTCACGTAATCAACAAAATTCGATTCAGCCATTTTCTTCTATTGTTTGAGATAATGAGTGCAAAAGTAATGATTTCAGTCGATTTCCTCAAGTTTTTTAACAGAAACAAATATTTATTCTTTTTCCATTTCTTGGCATGTCTTATCTATATGCTTCACAAACATATCGGAAAAAACCGGGTCCCCATAACAAAGAGGCTCAACAAAAGATATTCCTATCCATTGTTGAGCCTCTTTTTATTCTATACGATAAAATATAACTTACTTCACTGCATCAACAGCCTTACAGATGTCTTGCGTAATTGTTTCTAAATTACCCAATCCGTTAATATGCTGATATTTGCCTTCCTTTTTATACCAGTCAATCAGCGGAGCTGTCTGCGAATGGTAAACAGTAAGGCGTTTCTTGATAGTCTCTTCATTATCATCTGCACGACCTGACTCCTGTCCACGTTTAATCAGACGCGTCATCAGTTCGTCTTCGGGAACATCAAGGTCCAACATAATAGAAACTTCCTGTCCGCGTTCCGACAACATCTTCTTCAACGCTTCTGCCTGAGCAATCGTTCTGGGGAAACCGTCGAAAATAACTCCTTTGCTATCCTTGAAACTATCCAATGTGCTAGCCAGGATGTCGATAATCAGCTCATCAGGAAGTAACTGACCCTGGTCAATATAACCTTTAGCAGTTTTGCCCAGTTCTGTACCATTCTTTATTTCTGCACGAAGCACATCTCCTGTTGAAATGTGATTAATACCGAATTTCTCTACAATACGTTCACTCTGAGTACCTTTTCCCGAACCCGGAGCACCGAAAATTACAATGTTCAACATCTTGTTTTACCTTTTATTATTATATTTAGTTGTATAATTCTTACTCTATTACAGTATAGATATCACGGTAATTGCGCCCCAAGCCGTCATAATCAAGTCCATAACCGACAATAAAATCATTAGGAATACGCATAGCTATATAATGTATATTCAAATCTACCTTCAGTTTATCAGGCTTCAACAGCAATGTGACAATACGAATTTCCTTCGGGTTCTTTGCTTGAAGTGTCTCCAATAAATGTTTCATTGTGACTCCCGTATCCACGATATCTTCCACAATCACCACTGTACGACCTTCGATATCGTCATTCAAACCAACCAACTCTTTCACTTTACCGGTAGACGATGTGCCGGCATAAGAAGCTAGTTTTACAAAAGATATCTCACTGGGGATGGTAAGGTTACGCATTAAATCGGCTGCAAACATGAACGAACCGTTGAGCACACTTAGAAACAGGGGATTCGTACCTTCTAAATCCCGGTTAATTTCACTCGCTACCCGTTCTACTTCTCTCAATATCCGCTCTTCGGGAATGAAAGTCGTGAAACGCTTGTCTTTTATCTGAATGGTATCCATAACCGTATTTTTATTAAATCGGTGCAAAAATAGTGTTTTAATTCGATTTTATGAAATCTATCCATACGTTTTGTAATATACAAAAAAGAAGGATGCCGGAAATAAATCTCCAAACATCCTCCACAAAAGAGAGTCGGTATTAAAAGTTCATCAAATCTTAACTAGATTCTTTCAAATACTTTAAAGTATGCCACTTGGCATGCATTATTCGACGTATTGGTTTCTGTAATTTCCAAACGGAAATAACGGGCCTTGACAGGTGAAGACAACACCAATTCTTCATACGCCGGAATCAGCGGACTGGTATAGCTTTTTACCACAGTTCCATCAGGAGCAGTCCACGGCAATGCGAAAGTAAAATCAGCTACCTTTTCGTAGTTCTCATTATCCGTGCTGGCATAAATATTCATGGTCTTTACAGTACCATAATTGTTGCCATTCGGTGCATAGTGTCTTCTACCGATGTGGAACATAGCGCACTCTAGTTCCTCTTTCATATCAATTTCCAAAATATAAGGAAGAGGCACAGAATAACTGTACGGACTATGCCAGAAGTTCGTACGTTCTTCCTTAAACAAGCTGGGATAACCACCACCATCACTGGCTTCAACACCATTACCGGTAGCAGTCCAACGAGTCCAATCATACTGCAAAAATTCTTGGCCATCATACTTCTGCAATACAGTGAAAGTAGCCTGGCGGTAACCGGATGTTACACTGACAGTAGCTGTACGATAACTGCTGTCTGTATTGGCAGATGTTGCAGTCACGGTAATTTCCTTACCGTTTACCGAAACCTGACACCAATCTGCGTCTACATTGTCAACAACAATATCAGAAGAGATATCTGTATCTGCAATCACAGTAGTACTGGAATTGGCAGCAGCATCCAATACGGCACGCTCTACAACGATGTAACCGACATACGGTTGCTCATATTCGGAACATCCACAAACAATGGCCGAGAAAAAGAGCAAAAGTAAATATGATATTTTTTTCATTTGTATATCCATTTTGAATTAGTAAATCTGTTTTTGTTAGGGGTTCTGTTCCAATTTGTAAGGATAAGCATCATATTGAAGCTGTGGAATAAACTCACATACTGATGGAGAGTTATATGGAATTTCATAGAACTTATCACCCTGAGCAATGGTATGTCCTCCCGGATATCTTCTATCCATAGTATGGCGCCAGCGGAATACATCGAAACGACGATGACCTTCCCATGCAAGTTCCAACATACGTTCTTCTTCGATAATCTTATGAACATCTTTCGGATTTCCGCTTTCAGCAGTAGCTATGTTTTCCATTGTCCACTCCGGTATACCAGCTCTTTCACGAAGGATATTGATATCATCCAAAGTAGCCTGTACGGAACCACCCTTTTCATAATTAGCTTCGGCACGTATCAGATACATTTCTGCCAAACGGGAAATGATAGGTGACCACAAATGTTTGCTCTGTTCCTGGTAAGAACATTTGTTGATAGCATACACAAGGAAAAGAGAAGATTTACCACGCTTAGTAGAAGCATCAAATACTTTAGGTTCGATACGACCTATATACTTGTTACCGTCCTGTCCTACTACATAGTAACGAGTACCTGTGTTATAGGCTTCTTCTTGAATGGTAGCGCTTTGAAATTTAGAAGCGTCTTTGGTAATAAGGAATGTACCGTCAGCTTGTTTTTCTACATCCAACTGTTTGTATTCATAATTGGCTGTATTAGCTTGCTTAACAGCATAAGCAAACGTCCAGTCTTCATATACATTATTTGGATATCCAACCGGAGTATAATCGGCTACACCATCTTCTACGTATCTTTTCACGATAAATTTACTACGTAAGTCCTGAGGCATATCATTAGCATTCAAATGCAATTCCAAAAGCTCCAAATATCTTGAAGAAGGAGACATTTCTTCCCAACCCGAACCATCGATACGGATGTACATACTACCCATACGGCTGTATCCATCATCATCTTTGTCAAGTGTACGACGTACTGCAAAAATGGTTTCCTTGTTGTCTTCCGGAATAAGTTGTGAATAAGTAGCAAAACGGTTTCCTCTTTCCAACTCAAAGCGGCCAGATGTGATTACCTTGTTAGCCATTTCCCATGCACCGTCCCAGTTCTCCATATAGAGATAAACTCTGGCCAACAAAGCTTCAGCAGCTTCCTTGGTAGCATAGATGTTTGATTTGGGAGTCTCTCCTTGCTGAAGTGTCAGATAAGTGATGGCATCTTTCAAGTCGAGAACCACTTGGTCGTAAACTTCGGCAACAGTAGAACGACTTTGAGGTAAATCATTCGGATCACTTGTCAACTTCAAAGGCAAGCCGGGGTTCTGTGTCGGGTTGTTAGAATAAGGCTGTGCAAACTCATTGACCAGCAAGAAATAGCTCAATGCACGCAAATAGTAGTTTTCACCCATCATGATGGTTTGCTCACGAGTACTTTCATTACCCAGTCCCTGAATAATTTCAATAATTTTATTACAGTTACCAATCACACGATAGCCGAGCTCCCAAGTATATTCTGTAGTGGAACTGGCAATGTTTCGGCTATAATCATACAATTTAAAAGTTGAACCGGTTGAAGTTCCGTTCCAAGTGACATCATCAGCACCAAAAGCCCAAAAATAATATCCGTTGTCTATCAATCCACCGTCATTTTTCAACAAACGATAACTTCCCTGAGATAATTCAAGAAGGTTCTTATTGTCGAATTGTTCCTCCATCACACCATCATACATGGTAATGTCCAGGTTGCATCCGGTCATTCCGAACGCCATTCCCATGGCACCTAGTATATATTTTATTTTCATAATGTTTTCATTTAGATATTAGAAATTAGAATTGGACATTCAATCCTAAGGTAAAACGTCTTACTGTAGGATATCCGAAGCTTCCCGCACTACCATTATAATCTGCAGAATACAGGATTTCCGGGTCTTGTCCTGAGAAGCTGGTAATGGTAAATAAGTTCTCACCACCAACACTCAAATTAGCCGACTTTACACCCAATGGTTCCAGCCAACGCTTCGGGAAGCTATAAGCCAATGAAAGAGATTTCAGTTTGAAATAGTCACCGTTTTCCAAATAACGTGTGGATTCTCTATCGGCACCGTTATTACCACCATCGATCAACTGAGGATGTGTAGCGATATCACCCGGCTTTTCCCAACGGCTCCATCCGTCTTTCAATTTCATAGGAGGCTGAGAGTTACGTCCGCAGTCACGGTCAATCGCACCGGCACGCTGTCCATTATAAATCATAGCGCCGGTAGCAAATGTAAAGTTAGCGTTCAGAGTGAAACCTTTCCATGTCAAGTTCGTGCTGATAGCACCATTAAATTTAGGAGTAGGCACTTCATCCAACAATACACGGGTTGCCTCGTTGTAGTCACCGGTTACAGTTTTCTTACCATTTTCATCTACTTTAAACCACAACGGAGTTCCTGTTTGTGAATCTACACCTGCCCATTCGCGCAAATACCAATTTCTGTAAGGGTAGCCCACAGCAGTAGCTTGTGATGTAAGTTCATCACCGTCAGGAAGATAAGTAATTTCATTCTTATTATAGCCTAAGTTGAAGCTAACATCCCAATAAAGGTCTTTAGTTCTGATGATTTCAGGAGTAACAGTTACTTCAAAACCTTGATTCGTCATTTTACCATTATTGGCAGTCTGGCGGTTATAACCTGTAACCGCAGGTAAATGCTTCAAATAAATAAGATTCTTTACGTTCTTGTGATAGTAATCAAATACAATACTTAAACGGTCAAACAAACGTACATCCAAACCAAAGTCTAAAGTAGCCGTTTCTTCCCAAGAAAGATCAGGATTTCCCAAGTAATTGGAATACAATCCTACCTTACCACCATATTGTGTAGTACTGGCCAGCATAGTAGCCCATTCATAAGCACCACCAGGCAAGTTACCGGAAATACCATAAGAAATACGGGGTTTCAATTCATTCACCCATTTAAGATTACTCATGAATTCTTCCTTATGCATACTCCAACCACCACCGACAGACCAGAATGGAGCCCAACGTTTATTGGAACCGAATTGTGACGAACCATCTACACGGAACATCACCTGAAAGAGGTATTTATTATCGTAAGAGTAGTTACCGTTAAAATAATAAGCGGCATTCTTCTTTTCAACTTTGGTACCACCTACTTTAGGATTAGCTACACCACCGTTCAGAATTTCATTACCCTGAAACATTTGTGAAGCCTGACCGGTCATGCTATAATAACGATATTCATCGTAGTCATAACCCAAATACGCGTTGATTTCGTGTACATCATTGAAAGTCTTCAAGAAACGAAGTAACTGACTGGTATAAATGGTACGAACGTTGGAATTACTGTTGTAAATCGTACCTTGAAGTGATTCTTGTCCCACAGCCTTCGGGTCATAATAATTCTCACCATAACTATTGCTCAAGCCCACTTTGTTATTAGAAACAAAAGTCAACCAATCAAAAATCTTATAATCAAAACCAGCACCGATATCCATAGCATTAGAACGTGATTTACCCCAGTTCAATTGGTTGTTATACAGCCAGTTGGAGCTTCCGTCGGAATACCAGTAATCGCGTGGATCTGCAGTGGCGGCATCTTCTTTGCTCGGTCGACCTTCTGTTCCGATTTTTATATTACCCTGAGAGTCATACGGAGTATCCCACGGCGTATAGCTGGTGTGAGACAAACCATATTGCTGGTCAAATGTCTCCTTATAACTGGTAGACAATTTTGCTCTCAATGTCAAACGGTCATTAACAATATAGTCTGTGTTCACTCTTAAAGTAAAACGGTCATAATCGTATCCTTTGATTGCACCTTCTTCTGTATAATAGTCAGCAGAAATATAAGATTTAATTCGGTCATTACCATACTTATATCCGATGTTGTAGTTCTGTGTCAAAGCATTCTGCGTAGCAAAATCCCACCAATCAAAGTTTTGTTCCTTCAAATAAGGCTGAAGCCACTGTTGGTCTTGTAATGTTCCGGCATTGGTATAAGCGGTAACCAGATAATCATAATATTCAGCACCGTTCATCATCTCAAGATTACCCTTTTGCAGTTGAGAAATACCAAACTTCACAGAAGCATCGAAAGAAGAACCTCCGGTTGTGGCGCGCTTCGTTGTAACCTGCACTACACCGTTAGCACCACGAGAACCATAAAGCGCTGTAGCCGAACCATCTTTCAAGATAGAGATACTTTCAATATCATTCGGGTTCAAATCAGCCATGGCATCACCTACCACACCGTCAATAACCCAAAGAGGCTCTGTATTACCACGCAATGAACCGGTACCACGTACCCGGATACTTACACCGGCACCCGGCCGACCGGAAGTAGGTGTAACTACTACACCGGCAACTTTACCTTGCAGCATATTGGCCACGCTCGGAGTGGTAACCGTCTTCAATTTGTCTGATTTTACAGAAGCGATAGAACCGGTAATAGAACTCTTACGCTGTACACCGTAACCTACCACCACTACTTCATCCAAAGTCTCGGTGTCTTCTTGCAAAGTCACTTTCATCGGCTTACCGTCCCACACAATTTCTTGTTCTGCATAACCCACAAATGAAATAACGATAATATCGCCTTTCTTCACATTAGAAATGATAAAATCTCCGTCCATACCTGTAATACCTCCATTAGTTGTTCCTTTTACAACAACTGAAGCTCCGATAACGGATTCACCATTTTGATCTAATACAACACCTTTACAGGTATTATCCTGCTGTACGATAGATACTCCCGTAGCTGCTGCATGAGGTGCTGCTTGCATATATCCGGTAGAAAAACCAGATAAAAGTAGTATCGCACTTACTAATTTAAATTGCTCTCTTCTCATAGATTTTAATTTAAGGATGTATTTACTGTTAATTGAATAGAATGCGTTTGTTGACGCCTGCCCCTGGGTAAGTTTTTGCCTTTACACATATCAAAATTTAAGATTAATAAATTGATTATTTTTTAAACACAATTAGTATTTCAGGTGCAAATATACAAATATGAAAACTAACTCTAGCATATTATTGCCATTTTTTGTAAAAAGGCAATAAATAGTGCTAAGAAAGAGGATAATAATCTGTTTTTAAAACAAGTCGAAAACCAAAGATATATGGATATTTAAAGAAGATATTTATCTCTGCTTAAAATGAGAATGATGACCTTTAAGTATAAGGACTAAAATAGCTACTATTAAAGCATTGACAGCTAATACTGCTTGCAAACTTAGCATTTTTATTCTAAGTATCGAAGTTTTCTCACAACCTCTTTTAGTAAATAGTGTTATCTTTGCACATTCAAACAAAAGAGATTGAATATGAAAATTATTTCGAGCACCCATCTAAAAGAGCTGGACAAATACACTATAGCCAATGAACCCATAACTTCCATCGATTTGATGGAACGGGCTGCCCATGAACTGACACGCACCATTATGCGTCGTTGGGACGCCTCTTTCCATATCGTTGTTTTTGCCGGTCCCGGAAATAATGGAGGAGATGCATTGGCCGTAGCACGACTACTGTCACAACAGAATTATCGGGTAGAAGTTTTCCTGTTCAATACCAAAGGAAAATTATCCGAAGAATGCCAAATCAATCTTAACCGCCTGAAAGAATGCGGTTCTATCTACTTTACGGAAGTAAGTACAAAATTTGACCCGCCTGTACTGACAGAGAAGCATCTCGTAGTAGACGGATTATTCGGTTCCGGCCTCAACAAGCCATTAAACGGCGGATTTGCCGCTGTAGTGAAATATATCAATGCTTCCAAGTCACCGGTAGTAGCCATCGATATTCCCTCGGGATTAATGGGAGAAGACAATACCTATAATATAAGGCAAAATATCATGCGTGCAGATGTGACTCTCAGCATCCAACTGCCTAAACTTTCGTTTTTCTTCCCTGAGAACGAAGATATTGTAGGTGAATGGGAGTTATTAAATATCGGTTTAAAGACTGAATTTATAGGAACAGTAGAAAATTCTTTCTTCACCACTGAAGAAGCAGAAATACGCAACCTTATCAAACCACGAAAACGATTTGCACACAAGGGAGCATTCGGTCATGGGCTATTAATTGCAGGCTCGTTCGGCAAGGCAGGGGGCGCCCGGACAATTT
>OGRF01000593.1_pt1 | contig 29791 bp, 19 predicted proteins | sample 1553381 | NCBI WGS metagenome assembly OGRF01 (sample SAMEA2580060, study PRJEB22360) | human gut metagenome | biome: human gut; feature: human-associated habitat; material: faeces | place: Denmark | collected 2008/2010
CCCAGGAATCCCATCATTTCTACGTGAGCAGGAACTGATGAAGAACCAGCGAACTGTGCGTCTGAGTGCATACGGCCCATAGTATCTGTCATACCGTAAGAAGCAGGACCTGCAGCCATGTTATCTGGGTGAAGTGTACGACCTGTACCACCACCTGATGCTACTGAGAAGTAAGGCTTACCAGCAAGAACACGTTCTTTCTTGTAAGTACCTGCAACCGGATGCTGGAAACGAGTCGGGTTAGTAGAGTTACCTGTGATAGATACATCTACATTTTCGTGCCACATGATAGCTACACCTTCACGTACATCGTCAGCACCGTAGCATTTTACTTTTGCACGAGGACCGTCTGAGTACGGAGTTTCTTTAACGATATTCAATTCACCTGTGAAGTAATCGAACTTAGTCTGAACGTAAGTAAATCCGTTGATACGAGAGATAATCATCGCAGCGTCTTTACCCAGACCGTTCAAGATGCAACGCAACGGGTTCTTACGAACTTTGTTGGCCATTTCTGCAATCTTGATAGCACCTTCTGCAGCAGCGAATGATTCGTGACCTGCCAAGAAAGCGAAGCACTGAGTTTCTTCACGGAGCAGACGAGCTGCCAGGTTACCATGACCCAAACCTACTTTACGGTCATCAGCTACTGAACCCGGAATACAGAAAGCCTGCAAACCGATACCGATTGCTTCTGCAGCGTCAGCAGCGTTCTTGCAACCTTTTTTCAGTGCGATGGCACAACCTACTACGTATGCCCATTTAGCATTCTCGAAGCAGATACCCTGAGTTTCCTGACAAGTCAGATACGGATCAAGGCCGGCTGCGTCACAGATTGCGTTAGCTTCTTCAATGTCTTTGATACCGTTTTCATTCAAAGCAGCCAAAATCTGCTTGATACGACGGTCCTGACTTTCAAACTGTACTGGTCTAATCATAATCTGTATCCTCCTTATTATTCTTTACGTGGGTCAATATATTTAACTGCGCCTTGTTCGGGTTTGAAGCGTCCGTAAGTTCCGGTAACAGCTTTCAATGCTTCGTTTGCATCTACACCCTTCTTGATCTGTTCCATGAATTTACCCATGTGAACAAATTCGTAACCGATTACCTGGTTGTCTTTGTCCAAAGCCATACGAGTGATGTAACCCTCAGTCAATTCCAAGTAACGAGTACCTTTTGCTTTTGTACCATACAGAGTACCAGTCTGGCTGCGGAGTCCTTTACCCAGGTCTTCCAAGCCTGCACCAATCATCAAACCGCCTTCAGAGAAAGCTGACTGAGTACGACCGTAAACAATCTGCAGGAACAATTCACGCATTGCGGTGTTGATGGCATCGCAAACCAAGTCTGTATTCAGTGCTTCCAGAATTGTCTTACCCGGCAGAATTTCAGAAGCCATAGCGGCTGAGTGAGTCATACCTGAGCAACCGATTGTTTCTACCAGACATTCTTCGATTACACCTTCTTTGACGTTCAAAGTCAGTTTACAAGCACCCTGCTGTGGAGCACACCATCCCACACCATGAGTTAAACCTGAAATGTCTTTGATTTCTTTTGCTTGAATCCATTTTCCTTCTTCAGGAATTGGGGCCGGACCGTGGTTAGGTCCTTTAGCAACACAACACATGTGTTCAACTTCATGTGAATAAATCATATTCTTTACGTTTTATTGGTAATAAAAAATAAGTATTTCGTAAACCACGAATTGCGGAATTTCTTCCTTAATCCGTACGCAAAGTTAGTCGTTTTATTTCTTTCTGCAACGTGCGAAACCAAACTTTTTCTTACATTTTAATGATATTTTTTCCAGTTTGGCTTGTTTTGTAAACTCTGCTTGCCAAAATGTTTTTCCTCTTCTGAAAGAATCTTGTATCTTTGCCACAGATAAGATATGCAAATCCTATCGTGGGTCTCTAAAAGATAGGTAACAATTAATAGGTATATAAATGGAAGAGAATCAGATTACGGTGTCCGATGCAGATTTACGCAAAGGGGCGGAAGAGGGAATGGATGCATTCTTGAAAGTGTTTATCGACAAATACCTGGAAGTGACGGGTGGGGTGATTAATGAGAAGACCATGCCGTTGCTGAACGGCTATCAGCATACATTGCTGGGATATCATTTTTTCCGGGAGGAAGTGATGGAAGGTGGGTTTGTGCAGCTCATTCAGAATGGATATGGTCCGTATATTTTTGATAATCCGTTTGCCAAGGCGATGCGCTTGTTCGGAGCGAAGGATTTTTCGAAATTGATTTATGAAGCCAAGAAAATTTATGATGCGAATCGGGCAGACTTGGAGAAGGATTGTACGGAAGATGAATTTATGGCGATGTATGAACAATATGAGGCTTTTGACGATTTGGAAGAGAAGTATATGGAGGAGGAAGAAATAATTACGGCGCAGATTGCAGAGTACGTAGATGAGCATGTGGAATATTTTGCAGTTGTAAAGCAAAACTAAGTTCGTTTATTTATGTTAAAACACTTAGGCGTAGTGCAGTATTTTTCCATTTACTTCATTTTAATTTGTGAATTTTAAGTCTGATAATATATTTATAAACAACAACAGTAATATAAAGTTATGAAAAAACAAAGATTGGTTGTGGCTTTTGCTGCATTATTGACGATGGTGGGGTTTAGTTCTTGTTTGAATGGGGAGAATGATCCAACGGTATCTCCTCAAGAACTGATGAGAGTAAATGGGGGAGCAGGTTTCTATAGTTTTACAAGTGCATACGGTTATACTGTGACTCCATTGAATATGAGTGCCTTGAGCGATTTGAGCTTACAGTCTTATGCGATTGTGCAGTATTCTTATGATTCTTCTGTTTTGGAATGGAATGAAAATAAGGATGTGACTATAAATAATGTAATTAGCATTAAGGATGATAATACTTATTCGCAGGCTCCTACAGCTGATGCGGGAAATGCTCCTCTTTATGCGATTTCTAGTTCAATGGCGCAGCCGATGTATTTTGATAAATACAATTTATTTATTCCGGTAACTTATTATTATAAAAATTCATCCAATTCTGATGACTTGAAGTCAGAATTAAATTCACATTCTTTTACGTTGTATTATGATCCGACTGATGCGGGGGCTACAGACGGTAAATTGCTGCTCCACTTGCGTCATAAAGTGACAGATACGGAAGTGCAGAGAAGTGATTATGGTACAGAGTATCGTCATTTTAATATTACTTCAGTGCTGTACTCTTATGCAAATGCGCATGGAGTTTCAATGCCGGATAAACTGGTGATTGAATATGAAAAGTCTTCTTCTTCAAATTATGAAAACAAAATTTCAGAGAAACTTGAAATAAATTATAAATCGGTATTTGAGCAGTCAACGGTTAATCAGTAATAAAATAGATAGAAAGGCCTTTCCTTGAGGGGAGAGGTCTTTCTTGTTTTTGTATCTTCTTCACAGGTACAAGGTTTGTATTCTTAATGTTACAGATTATAGAATCTGTAGAAAACGAGCAATATCCATCGGTTCTTCTGCTAGGTGGTCGGGATTAAATTCCTGCAATTCGCTTTTGGGACGGAATCCCCAGCATACTCCAATTGTAGTTATTCCTGCGTTGAGTCCTGTTTGCATATCTACTCCAGAATCGCCGATGTAGACTGTTTCTTCTTTATGCACATTAGCTAGCTTGATGATTTCATTTACGACTTGTGGATTGGGTTTCGTAGGGACATTTTCCCGTTGTCCGAATACTGCACTAAAATGAATCAGAGGAAAATATTGTCCGATTAATTTACTGGTAGCTTCCTGATATTTGTTGGATGCAACAGCTATTTGAAGGTGATGTTGTTGTAGGAGGTTGAGTAATTGCTCAATGCCAGGATAAGGGCGGCTCATGTCGGCATTGTGTAGATTGTAGTATGGGACAAACTTAGATCGGATTCGTAATACGTTCTCTGGGGTTCTATCTTCTTCCGGAAGTGCCCGTTCGAAAAGTTTGTTGATTCCGTTTCCTACAAAAAATCGGTAAGTATCCGTTGAATGAGTAGGGTAGCCATACTGGGTGAGCGCGTAATTGGTTGCGGCTGCCAGATCGGCAATTGTGTTCAGTAAAGTTCCGTCTAAGTCAAAAATAGCAAGTTTTTTCATATTGCGTTAGTTTTTGGTGAAAGTCGATTCTACTCCTGTTTCCTGGCAATCAGCTCCCATGGGAGGATTCTGTTTGAATAGGGTAATTTTGATTTCCGTAAGAGTTGGAAAGTCGTGAAACAGTCGTTGGGCGATACGTTGTATGACGTGTTCCAGCAGGCGGGAAGGAATTTGCATTTCTTTTTTTACAGCCTGAAACACTTCAGCATAATTGATGGTGTAAGTTAGGTCATCCATTTGGGATGCACGACTGAAATCGGTTTTCAGTGTCAGGTTGAGAATGTATTCAGCGCCAACTTTGTTTTCTTGAGGGAGTACGCCGTGATATGCATATATTTTCACTCCGTTCAGGTGAATGTACATTTTGCTTTGTTTCATGATGGGAAAGATGTAGGGAAATAAGAGAGGCATGAATCAAGCGTGTTCTGAAAACTCAAAACCATTCACATGATTCATGCCTGAAATTTTTTAGAAATGTTGCTCAAATATCATGAGGTTTATCCGCAGCGGGAAGAACCGCAGGTTTTGCAAATCAAGCAGCCTTCCTGATAAACAAGGGTTTCGTGTCCACAATTTGGACATTTCACTCCTTTGGCCTCAGTTCCGTCTTGTACGTATTTTTTTAAGGCTCTTTCTACACCATTTTTCCAAGTGTTGATATTTTCACTGTCGAGTTGCAGGGAACTAACCAATTTGATTACTTGTTCAATCGGCATTCTCCAACGGAGGACTCCGGAAATCAGTTTGGCATAGTTCCAGTATTCCTTGTTGAATTTTTCAGACAAACCTTCAATGGTCATTTTGTAGCCTCGTTTGTTTTCGAACTGGAAGTCATAGTGCTTGGTTCCATCTTCATCATAGCTTTTGATGATACGTCCGGAAGTAACAGACTTCGGTAGTACGATACCTTCTTCATCATCCTGAAGACCTGTAAAGATTTCGTAGGGTCTTCCATCCAATAGTCCGACGAAGGCTACCCATTTTTCTTTGTTGTTTTGGAAACGGACGACATCAGCTTCCAGCACTTTCGGGCGTACTTCTACTACCTGGGGTGGTTTGCAACGGCACTCTTCTTCTTTATTGTCTTTTTTCTTGGTGGAAATCAAGACTCCAGCGCGTGAACCGTCGCGGTATACTGTACATCCTTTGCATCCAGAACGCCATGCTTCTACGTACAACTGGTTGACGAGGTCTTCACTAACGTTGTTAGGCAAATTGATGGTGACACTGATAGAATGGTCTACCCATTTTTGGATGCGGCCTTGCATTTTCACTTTCATCAGCCAGTCTACATCATTTGACGTAGCCTTGTAATAAGGTGACTTAGCTACCAAGGCATCAATTTCTTCTTGAGTATAACGCTTGTCGGGGTCATAGCCATTGACTTTCATCCAGGTGAGGAATTTGTGATGGAATACTACATATTCTTCAAATGCATCTCCTGTTTCATCAACAAAGTCGACGTGTACATTTGCATCATTTGGATTGACCTTACGGCGGCGTTTGTATACTGGCATGAAGACCGGTTCAATACCCGATGTGGTTTGTGTCATTAAACTGGTAGTTCCTGTTGGAGCGATGGTCAGACAAGCAATGTTTCTTCGACCATATTTTTTCATTTCTTCATACAACTGTGGATCAGCATCCTTCAGACGGTTGATGAATGGGTTGTTCTTTTCACGTTCTGCATCGTATATTTCGAAAGCTCCACGTTCCTTAGCCATGTTTACTGAGGAACGGTAGGCCTCCAATGCAATGGTTTTATGTACCTTTTCGGAGAATTCTGTGGCTTCCTCAGTACCGTAGCGCAGTCCCATGGCAGCCAGCATGTCGCCTTCTGCTGTAATACCTACTCCTGTACGACGTCCCAAGCCTGATTTGTGATATATCTTCTCCCACAAGTGACGTTCCGTTCCTTTCACTTCCATGCTTTCTGGATCGGAGTCAATTTTTTCAAAAATACGTTTAATCTTTTCTAGCTCGAGATCGATGATGTCGTCCATGATACGCTGGGCCAGTGCTACATGTTTTTTAAACAGTTCGAAATCGAAATAAGCTTCTGGAGTAAAAGGATTTACTACGTAAGAATAAAGGTTGATTGCCAGTAGACGGCAGGAGTCGTACGGGCATAAAGGAATTTCTCCACATGGATTTGTAGAAACCGTGCGGAATCCTAAATCGGCATAGCAGTCGGGTACAGATTCACGGATGATGGTATCCCAGAACAATACGCCAGGCTCGGCTGATTTCCATGCATTATGTACAATTTTCTTCCATAAAGAAGAGGCATCGATTTCTTTGGAAACCATTGGGTTGGGAGAATCGATGGGGTATTGTTGTGTGTAAGGCATACCTTCTATGGCAGCTTGCATGAATTCATCGTCCAGTTTTACAGATACATTGGCTCCTGTTACCTTTCCTTCGGTCATTTTAGCGTCAATGAAAGCTTCCGAGTCAGGGTGTTTAATGGATACGGTCAGCATTAATGCGCCACGGCGTCCGTCTTGTGCTACTTCACGGGTCGAATTGGAATAACGTTCCATGAAAGGAACCAATCCAGTTGAAGTCAAGGCTGAGTTTTTTACTGGGGATCCCTTCGGACGGATGTGAGATAAGTCGTGCCCTACACCTCCCCGTCGTTTCATCAGTTGTACTTGTTCTTCATCGATACGGATAATAGCTCCGTAAGAGTCTGCGTTTCCGTCCAGTCCGATAACGAAACAGTTGGAAAGAGAAGCTACCTGATAATTGTTCCCAATTCCAGTCATAGGGCTTCCCTGAGGAATGATGTACTTGAAGTGATCAAGTAGTTCGAAAAGTTCCTGAGCACTGATAGCATTAGGATATTTTGCCTCGATACGGGCTACCTCATTGGCGATACGCCAATGCATATCCTCTGGAGATTTTTCATAGATATTTCCAAATGAGTCTTTTACTGCGTATTTGTTTACCCAAACACGTGCGGCTAGTTCATCTCCTTTGAAATACTCCAATGAAGCATTATATGCTTCATCGTAGCTATACGTCTTCTTTTCCACGGTTGTTTATATATGAATAAGTTTGTTTTCAATAAAATTTAATTTGTAGAATTCGCTTTATTTCAAACAAACCGCTGCAAAGCTAAAGATGTTTTTTTAATTGGCAAAATAAAAGTGAAAGAAGTTATTAACAATCTTGATGGTTTTCAGAAATAAAATTTTATATATTTGTTTTTCAGTTAATTATGACTTTTGTTTTATCGAAAAGTTTTCCAAAACGGAAAACTTTTCGATTGGGCGTATATTTCTTATATATAAAAAGGCTGTGGATTTTCGAAGATTCTTTTTACCTTTGTTTGGTATTCATTAAAGCCGATATTATGGAATCTATAAAAAACAGACGGACAATCCGTAAGTATAAGCAGGAGGATATACCTGCCAGTTTGTTGAATGAGTTATTGGAAGAGTCTTTTCGTGCTTCCACAATGGGAAATATGCAGTTGTATAGTGTAATTGTAACGAAAGATGCTGCAATGAAGGCTCGATTGGCTCCAGCGCATTTTAATCAACCAATGGTGACTTCTGCTCCAGTGGTTCTTACTTTTTGTGCTGATTTCAACCGTTTCTGTAAATGGTGTGAACAGCGAAAGGCTGTACCGGGTTATAATAACTTTATATCTTTCTTAAACGCTGCTTCTGATACGTTGTTGGTAACGCAGAATTTCTGTACTTTAGCAGAGGAGAAAGGTTTAGGAATTTGTTATTTGGGGACTACAATCTACAACCCGGACCAAATTATTGATATTTTGAAACTTCCGAAATTGGTTGTGCCTGTAGCAACCATTACAGTCGGTTATCCGGATGAATGTCCTCCTCAGCCTGATCGTTTACCTGTTCAGGGAATTGTTCATGAAGAAACATACCATGATTATACATCTCTGGAAATAGATAAACTTTATTCATACAAAGAAAATCTGCCGGAGAACAAACATTTTGTGGAGATTAACCACACTGAGACTTTGGCACAGATTTTTACTGACATTCGTTATAAGAAGTCGGATAATGAGTTTATGTCGGAGGGATTAAAGAAAGTTTTGAAGCGTCAGGGGTTTGACGATTGATAATCGATGAGATAATAAAAAAGGCGGTTTAATTAAACCGCCTTTTTTATTATCTCATCCGAAGACTTGCCTCAATTTCTTCAATTTCTGCTTTAAATGATTTATCAACATCTACCTGATCCTTGACAATTTTGCAAGCATGAAGCACGGTTGCGTGATCTTTGTTGCCAATCAACTGCCCGATCTTGGAAGAAGATGTGTCGGTATGTTTTTTGGCTAAGTACATGGCTACCTGGCGTACTTGTACTACTTCCCGTTTGCGGGTTTTAGTATGAATTGCTGTTTCATCAATTTTGTAGTGTTCGCATACTTTGACGATGATATCGTTTATCGTCATCGGTTTGCTTTCCGCGCACTTGACAGCTTTTCTTACGATTCGTTGAGCCAGTTCCAGGTCTATTTCGCGTTTGAATAAAATAGATTGTGCCAGCAAGGAGTTGACGATACCTTCTAGTTCTCGTACGCTTTCATTTACATTTTCAGCAATGTAGCTGATGACTGATTCAGGAATAACCAGTCCGTCACGTTTGATTTTGTTGCGTAGAATGTTTTTTCGCAGTTCAATATCCGGTTTTTCCAACTCAGCTACCAGCCCCCATTTGAAACGGGTCAGCAGTCGGTCTTCCATGCCTTGTAGCATAACGGGAGCACGGTCGGAAGTCAAGATAAGTTGCTTTCCGTTCTGGTGCAGATGATTGAAGATATGGAAGAATGTATTTTGGGTTTTGGTGACTCCTGCAAATTCTTGGATGTCATCAATGATTAATACATCAATTGTTTGATAGAAACTGATAAAATCATTGAAATGATTTGTACGTACAGAGTCAGTGTATTGTACTTGAAACAGATGTGCTGATACATACAATACACGTTTTTCCGGATACAATTCTTTGATGCGCGTTCCGATAGCGTTGATCAGGTGAGTCTTTCCTACTCCAGAAGGACCATAAATGAACAACGGGTTAAAGGTACGTGCAGGATTTTGGGCCACAGTTTCAGCTACAGTTCTAGAAAACTCATTACTATTTCCTTTGATGAAATTTTCAAAGTTGTAGTTGGGATTCAAATGGGGATCCAAATCTTGCGGAGCTGCTGCTTGTAAAGGATTGGGCGTCTTGTTTCCATTATAGACGGGTGCCTGTTCCGGAAGAGCAGAGGAACGTTTGGTTCCTTCTATATTGACAGTTATATGGTTTGTCTTATCTGTCAGGATGGAATACATCAACTCCGTGCCTTCACCTATTTCCTTATAGATGGCGGCGCGTAGCAACCCCACGTATTTTTCTTCCAGATATTCATAGAAGAAAGGACTGGGGACGCCGATCGTCAATGCCTTTTCTGTATCCTCATATTTTAAAGGTACGATAGGCTCAAACCATGTTTTAAAAGCTGTAGCGTTTACGTTGTCTTTGATAAAAGCCAGGCAACGATTCCATAGCGCAACAGCTTGGTTATGTTCAATCATACGTGCGTTGTTATTAATAAAGCGAAACTTCTACGTTTGCAAATTTCGTAATGAAATTTCAGAAAAACAAATGCCTTTTTCCTTGCTTTTTATTTTCGGAATTTAAAGGGTTGATAAATAGGTTGTTACGAAGTTGTTAAATATTTGATAAAAAGAAATGCTCTTGTGTATCTATAATATTTTATTTATCAGAATTTTGCGTGAACAGTTCTTTTTTTCTTGTCTTTCCTCTTCTGATTCCTTTTGCTTCGTTATCAGTGTATTACAGTGTTTTTATACAACCCTTTTAAAATTGTGTGTTATTTAGATTGCTTCTATATAAGACAAATGGAATGTCCAAGACTTTGAAGCAGATGATGATTTTGTCTGATACCTCAACAGGAGAGATATCGTCTGGTTTGATGTCTCTCCTGTTGAAGTGAAAATATTTTTTTATTTGTCTTTTTTGCCGAACAGTGAGAAGTGTACATACCGTTTGGGATGTTCCTGCAAGTCTTTCAGTAGAGAGGCTGCATTGGCAGAAGTCGCATTTAAGTTCTGGTATAATTCATCATCGTTCAGTAGGAGGCCGATTGAATTGTCTTTGCTGTTTAGTTTGGTGGTTAATATATGCACACTTAGCAAAGTTGAATCCACTTTTTGAAAGGTAGAAGCATAGTCAATACCTTTCAGATTTTCACTGATACCTTTCAGGTTTTCCGTAATGGCAGTTACATTGCTGGTTAATTGTGGAATATCTTTGCTCATCAGTCCATGTAATTGTGTGCTGGTGGCATTAAGAGAAGCTGTTAGTTGCTCTGCATTATGCAAGGTATTCTTTAAGGAAGGATCTGCCAATAGCTGGTTTAGTGACCCCAGTATAGAATCCAATTTGGGCATCATGCGTTCTATTTGAGGAAGCAGGTCTTTTTCAGCTTTTCCTAAGATTCCGTTGTTGGCTGTTCCTTCAATAGTATCTCCTGGAGTCAAGTATGTGGTAGATTCATGTTGCAGTAACATGTTCATCTTTACCGTACCAAGCATTTCTGTGACCAGTTCGGCCTTGCTTCCGGTAGGGATACGCATATCTTGGTCGACTTCAATTCCTACCACAACATGTCCAGGTTTGTTGTAATTGTATTGTAGGTCGCGTACGATACCTATTTTATAACCGTTGGCAAATACCGGACTTGATTGAGCCAGTCCGTTTACATCGGTGAAATCTACATAATAATAGCTTTCAGGTTTGAACATGCTGATTCCTTTTAAGTAATTGATACCAAAAAAGAGAATCAGCAATGCACCGATTCCTGCTAATCCGATTTTTACTTCTTTTTTCATATATGTTTTTTCTTATTGTTATCTATTGTTTTTAAATTCTCGTATGGCTTGGTTGATGTTCATTTTTACTCCATCTTTAAAAGCGATAATGAAGGCATCCTTAAATTTGCTGTCTATTTTGTTTCGCTTCAGGCGTAGAATTTTATTGTAGTTGGTATCTTCTCCATAGGTGTATTTGATGATACCGTTTTCCTTGTAGCTGTCTACTGGAGTAAGACCTTTAAACAGCCTGCTTTTGGCAGGAAGCTGGCGGTCGGAAGTCAATATTTGTATTTTGAATACGGGCTTTCCGGAAGATGTGGCAGTTACATCCTTTTGGAGATTTTGTTCTTTTGAGAGAGCCCTTGTTTGGGAAAATTCACTTGAGGCTTCAATTGGCATGGCTGCACTTTCTGTAACCGTTGGATGGTTCCCGGGGGGCTTTCCTGATTTGTAAGTCAGGAATGCTTGATAAATGCTTCGGGCAAGTGTGGCACTTCCTTGTTCAGAAAGTAGAAAGGATTCTTCCGAAGGATTCGTTATATACCCCAGTTCAATCAGTACGCTAGGCATTGAAGTGGCGCGTAATACCAGGAATCCAGCCTGGTGCACGCCCTTGTCTGTCCGATTGGCATTTCTGAATTGTCGTTGTACTGCTGTAGCAAAACTGACGCTTTGTGCCATGTTTTTGTCTTGCAGAAATTCAAAGATGATATAACTTTCAGACGAATTGGGGTTAAATCCGGCATATTGTTGTTTATAGTCGTCCTCGATGAGGATTACGGCATTTTCTTTTTTGGCAACTTCTAAGTTTTCTTGGGTACGGTGAAGTCCCAGTGTATATGTTTCTGTGCCGCGGACTTTACTATTTCTGGCAGCCAAGGAATTGGTATGGATTGAAATAAAAAGATCTGCTTTGGCATCGTTGGCAATTTCCGCTCTGCGGTGCAAAGGAACGAATATGTCTTTTTCACGTGTGTAGATAACTTTTGTATCCGGGCAGTTCTGCTTGATAAGCCTACCCAGTTTTAGTGCCACGCTGAGGTTGATATTTTTCTCTTTGCCTCTTTTCCCGATGGCGCCGGGGTCATGTCCACCGTGTCCGGCATCGATTACTACGATGAAAGAATTTTCTGCAGCATGGATTTTTTGTGGCAGAATGAAGGCGAACAAGCAGCCGGTGATAATGAATAGTATGTTGAATATTTTAGTTTGCATAATTAAAATAACGTGACAAAGTTAATATTTTTTCGCCTATTAACTTCTTGTTGATGTAAGAATTCTTCTTTAGCTGTAATAATTGCTAGAAAAACCGAAAAATAAGCAGGTCTTTTCTTTGAAAATCGTTACATTTGTGCAACTTGTTAAACAGAAAGGAATATTTATGACGCTGATTGATGGAAAAGCTGTTTCTGAGAAGGTGAAACAGGAAATAGCAGCTGAAGTTGCCGATATTGTGGCAAAAGGAGGGAAACGTCCTCACTTGGCTGCAATTTTGGTCGGACACGACGGAGGGAGTGAAACTTATGTGGCGGCTAAGGTAAAGGCTTGTGAAGTGTGCGGGTTTAAATCCACTTTGATTCGTTACGAATCGGATGTGACCGAGGAAGAACTACTGACAAAAGTGCGTGAACTGAATGAGGATGACGATGTGGACGGATTCATCGTACAGCTTCCGTTGCCTCCTCATATCTCTGAACAGAAGGTAATAGAAACCATTGATTATCGTAAGGATGTGGATGGTTTCCACCCTATTAATGTGGGGCGTTTGTCTATCGGACTTCCTTGTTATATTTCGGCTACTCCGAATGGGATTATGGAGTTGTTGCGACGCTATCAGATTGAAACGCGTGGAAAGAAATGTGTTATTTTGGGGCGGAGCAACATTGTTGGAAAACCGATGGCTATGTTAATGATGCAGAAAGCCTGTCCGGGTGATGCGACGGTGACTGTCTGTCACAGCCGGAGCAAGGATCTGGTCAGAGAATGCAGGGAAGCAGATATCCTGATTGCAGCAATGGGGCAACCTAATTTTGTGAAAGCCGATATGGTGAAAGAAGGTGCGGTAGTAATTGACGTGGGTACTACGCGTGTACCCGATGCTTCCAAAAAGTCGGGCTTTAAACTTACCGGCGATGTGAAGTTTGATGAAGTGGCTCCTAAATGTTCTTACATTACGCCAGTTCCTGGTGGAGTAGGTCCGATGACCATTGTTTCTTTGATGAAGAATACGTTGTTGGCGGGTAAAAAGGCGATATATTGAGATTTTGGAAGATTTTTTCGAAGAAATGTTTGCAATTTCGAAAAAATCCTCTACCTTTGCAATCGCTTTTGAAAAGGAAGCCAACATGGTGACTATAGTTCAGTTGGTTAGAGCGTCAGATTGTGGTTCTGAATGTCGTGGGTTCGAGTCCCACTAGTCACCCTTTCTTCAGAAGCAGTTTTTTTATACCAACATGGTGACTATAGTTCAGTTGGTTAGAGCGTCAGATTGTGGTTCTGAATGTCGTGGGTTCGAGTCCCACTAGTCACCCGGAAAAGAGGTTTTGCATCACGATGCAGAACCTCTTTTTATTTTGTATCTGTTCTTTTTTAGTGCTTTAGTACGATGAAATTATAAAAAAGCGCTATCAGACCTTCACAGGCTGGATAGCGCAAGCTACAATACAAAATACAAATACAACTAAACGAGATTTTGTGCTAAAATTAAAGCTTTCAAAGATAGGAATAAAAATTCATCTTTCCCTCATGCTTGTATGCAATTTAATTATCCTTAATATTCAGACTATACCTTGAGCCATCATGGCATGAGCCACTTTCATGAATCCGGCGATGTTGGCACCCTTCACGTAATTGATATATCCGTCGCTTTCCGTACCATACTTCACGCACTGTTCGTGAATGTTGTGCATAATCTGGTGCAACTTCTCGTCCACTTCCTGTGCGGTCCAGCTCAGGTGCATGGCGTTCTGGCTCATTTCCAGTCCAGAGGTAGCCACACCGCCCGCATTGACTGCCTTGCCTGGCGCATACATCATCTTGTGTTCGATGAAAGCATCAATGGCTTCCGGCGTACATCCCATGTTGGAAATTTCTCCCACACAGAGCACTTGGTTCTTGATGAGATGCTGTGCATCTTCTCCGTCCAGTTCGTTCTGGGTAGCACATGGCAGGGCGATGTCCACTTTTACCTCCCACGGGCGGCGTCCCGGTACGAAGGTAGCTTTCGGGAATTTCTCCGCATACGGTGCTACGATGTCGTTGCCCGAAGCACGCAGTTCCAGCATGTAGTCAATCTTTTCTCCCTCGATGCCGTCCGGGTCGTAAATGTAACCATCCGGTCCGGAGATAGTCACCACTTTTGCTCCCAGCTGGGTAGCTTTGGTAGCAGCTCCCCAGGCCACGTTGCCGAAACCAGAGATGGCCACCGTCTTTCCTTTTATATCAATACCTTTTGCATCCAGCATGTGTTTCACAAAATACAAGCCTCCGAAGCCCGTGGCTTCCGGACGAATCAGCGAACCGCCGAATTCCAGTCCCTTGCCCGTAAACGTTCCGGTGAACTCACGCGTCAGTTTCTTGTACATGCCGAACATGTAGCCCACTTCGCGTCCACCCACGCCGATGTCGCCTGCCGGCACGTCCATGTCCGGACCCAGATGGCGCCACAATTCCAGCATGAAGGCTTGGCAGAAACGCATAATTTCCGCATTGCTTTTTCCGCGCGGAGAGAAGTCGGAGCCTCCCTTTCCGCCGCCCATCGGCAGCGTGGTCAGTGCATTCTTGAAAGTTTGTTCAAATCCCAGGAATTTCAGGATAGACAGGTTGACCGATGCATGGAAACGGATACCCCCCTTGTATGGGCCGATGGCGTTATTGAATTGTACGCGGTAACCCAAGTTGGTCTGTACTTCCCCCTTGTCGTCCACCCATGTGACGCGGAAAGTGAAAATACGGTCGGGTTCTACTAGCCGTTCAATGATTTTAGCCTTTTCAAATTCGGGATGCTGGTTGTAAATATCTTCGATGGAAAGCAATACTTCTCTTACTGCCTGAAGGTACTCTGATTCACCTGGATGCTTGGCTTCCAAGGATGACATGATCTTGTTAATATCCATAATCAAATAATTTAAGGTCTGACAAAATGAAATGTTTTGTATATGCAAAGATAGGAATTTACCTGTATTGGCAAAGCTTTTCCCCTTATTTTTCGTGTGATGGCTTAAATTTTGATAGTTTTTTACCAGCACTCAAGAAAGATTTGCAAAAATCAGGTGAATTTCCGATTTTTGTTTTTATAAACAAGAATAAGCTTAAAACAAGATACCATGCTAAACAACCTGAGAATTAAACTCCGACAGCTTTATTTCAAGGATACGCAGTTTGCCAACCTGATGACAAAGCGTATTTTCAACGTGCTGCTAGTGGCCAATCCGTACGATGCGTTCATGCTCGAAGACGATGGCCGCATCGATGAGAAGATTTTTAATGAATACATGAACCTGAGCCTGCGCTACCCGCCCCGTTTTACCCAAGTGTCCACGGGAGAGGAGGCATGGGAGCAGTTGCGCAACACCATGTTCGACCTGGTCATCTGTATGCCGGGTTCCGACAACAGTGACACCTTCGACATTGCCCGCGACATCAAGCGGGAGTATCCTCATCTGCCGCTGGTGGTGCTGACTCCTTTTTCGCATGGCATCAAGGAACGGATGGAACACGAGGACCTGAGCATTTTCGAATACGTGTTCTGCTGGCTGGGAAATACCGATCTGCTGGTGTCCATCATCAAGCTGATTGAGGACAAGATGAACCTGGAGCACGACATCAAGGAAATCGGTGTGCAGATGATTCTGCTCGTGGAAGACTCCATCCGCTTCTATTCGTCCGTGCTGCCCAATCTCTACAAGTTCGTGCTCCGCCAGAGCCAGGAGTTTGCCACCGAAGCCCTGAACGAGCACCAGCGTACGCTGCGCATGCGTGGTCGTCCTAAAATCGTGCTAGCCCGTTCGTACGAGGAAGCCATGGACCTGTATAACAAGTACCAGAACAACATGCTGGGCGTCATTTCCGATGCCCGTTTCCCCCGTGAAGGCGAAAACGATGCAGAGGCAGGGGTAAGCTTGCTGCGTGAGATACGCAGGCGCGATCCGTTCATCCCACTGATTCTGCAGTCGGCCGAAGAAAGCAACCGCCAGTATGCCCCCGAACTGGATGCCGTGTTCATCGACAAGAACTCCAAGAAGATGAACATCGACCTGCGCGAAGCCGTGTCCGACAACTTCGGTTTCGGCGACTTCATCTTCCGCGACCCCCATACCCTGAAGGAAGTGGCCCGCATCCATAACCTGAAAGAACTCCAGAACGTGATTTTCGCTATTCCGGCAGAATCCTTCCTTTACCACATCAGCCGCAACCACATCTCGCGCTGGCTGTATTCGCGTGCCATCTTCCCGGTGGCCGAGTTCCTGAAACAGATTACGTGGGAATCCCTTCAGGACATCGACGCACACCGGCAGATTATTTTCGAAGCCATCGTGAAATACCGCAAGATGAAAAACCAGGGCGTGGTGGCCGTGTTCCAGCGCGACCGTTTCGACCGCTATTCCAATTTTGCGCGTATCGGCGACGGCTCTTTGGGAGGCAAGGGGCGCGGACTGGCCTTTATCGATAACATGGTGAAGCGTCATCCCGAGTTCGACGAGTTTGAAAACGCCTCGGTCATGATTCCGAAAACCGTGGTGCTTTGTACCGATGTGTTCGATGAGTTTATGGACTCCAACCAGCTGTACCAGATAGCCTTGAGCGATGCCGCCGACGACGTGATTCTGCAGGCTTTCCTCCGGGCCAAGCTGCCCGACAGTCTGGTGGAAGACTTTTTCGCCTTCTTCGATGCCGTCAAGGCCCCCATTGCCATCCGTTCGTCCAGCCTGCTGGAAGACTCCCACTACCAGCCGTTTGCCGGTATCTATTCCACTTACATGATTCCCTATCTGGACGACAAGTACGAGATGCTCCGCATGCTGAGCGATGCCATCAAGGGTGTGTATGCCTCCGTATATTATAAGGATAGCAAGGCCTACATGCAGGCCACTAGCAACGTCATCGACCAGGAAAAGATGGCCGTCATCCTTCAGGAAGTGGTTGGCACCCAGTATGGCGACCGTTACTATCCGGCCATATCCGGTGTGGCCCGCTCTATCAACTATTATCCCATCAACGACGAACTGGCCGAAGAAGGCACGGTGAGCCTGGCGCTGGGACTTGGAAAATACATTGTCGACGGCGGTCTCACCTTGCGTGTCTGTCCGTACCACCCCACGCAGGTGCTCCAGACCAGCGAGATGGAAATCGCCTTGCGCGAGACCCAGACCCGCTTCTATGCCCTCGACCTGAAGAACCTGGGACAGAACTTCTCGCTCGACGACGGCTTCAACCTGCTGAAGCTCCATGTGAAAGATGCCGAGGCCGACGGCGCCTTGAACTTCATCGCCTCGACCTACGACCCGTATGACATGGTGATACGCGACGGCATCTATCCCGGCGGGCGCAAGCTCATCACCTTTGCCAACATCCTCCAGCACGACGTCTTCCCTTTGGCCCGCATCCTCCAGCTTGTGCAGAAATACGGTCAGGGCGAGATGCGTCGTCCGGTGGAAATCGAGTTTGCCGTCAATCTGGACGCCCGTACCAAGAGCGGCGTGTTCTATCTGCTGCAAATCCGTCCGATGGTCGATGTGAAAGCCGGGCTGGACGAAGACTTGACTCTGGTGCCGGAAGAAAAGCTCCTGCTCAAGAGCGGAAACTCGTTGGGACACGGTGTGATGGACGACCTGCAGGACGTCATCTATGTGAAGACCGAAGGCTATTCCGCCTCCAACAACCAGCTGATAGCCTACGACATCGAGAAGCTCAACCGCCGCTTCCTTGACGAAGGTAAGCATTACATACTGGTGGGTCCTGGACGGTGGGGTAGCAGCGACACTTGGCTCGGCATACCGGTGAAATGGCCGAATATTTCGGCGGCCCGCATCATCGTGGAAGCCGGGCTGACCAACTACCGGGTAGACCCCAGTCAGGGCACCCATTTCTTCCAGAACCTGACTTCGTTCGGGGTGGGCTATTTCACCATCAATGCCTACATGAACGACGGTATCTATAACCAAGCCTTACTCGACAGCATGCCCGCCGTAGAAGAAACGAAGTTCCTCCGTTGGGTACGGTTTGAGAAACCGCTTACCGTGAAGATGGATGGAAAGAAGAAATTGGGTGTGGTAGAACTGCCAGAAAACTGATTCCAGGGTTAAAACGAAAAAAAGAGGTGCCTGCATGTGCAAGTACCTCTTTTTCTGTAAATGGGAGTTGGTTACAATTTTATCGTAATCTTCTTACCCGAATAAGTCACTTTCTTGTCGGGTTTCATCGTGACGGTTTCGGCAGATTGTTTGCCCGGCTGCATCAGGGTGATGCAGAAATTGCGCTTTTTCAGCATGTGCGGGAATTCTCCAGTACGGTTGTCGATAGTCAGCGTACGGGTGGCATCGTTCCAGTGGAATCGGATGGTGGAGAACATACCTTTTTCGTAGTTGTAATTGTCGAACTCGTCTTCGTAGAGGGTGAACTCGCCGTCGGCTCCCGGATAGACGCAGATGTCCAGATTGTCCCATTTCTTTTCGGTAGAATATTGTACCTTCGGTCCTAGGGGCAGGATGCTTCCGGCTTTGATGTAGAGCGGCAGGATGTCTACCGGACATGCGCGTTGGAGTTCTTGTCCGCCTTCCACGCTTTCGTTGGTCCAGAAATCAATCCATTTCGTACCTTTCGGCAAGTACACTTTCACCGGAGCGGAAGCCTTGGCCACATCAGGCACGGTGGTTACGCCTTTGTTGCCTTCCACTTTCTTCGTGTACAGCGGTTCGGTGACCGGACGTACCAGAATCTGCTTGCCGAACAGGTATTCGTTGTCCAGCAAGATGGCCTTGCGGTCGGTGGCGAAATCCATCACCAGCGGACGCATCATGCAGCCGTCCTCCTGTACCACGGCCCCGTTCAGACTATATATATAAGGTAAGAGGCGGTAACGGAGTTCGATGATGCGTTTCTGTGCGTCGTAGGCCCAGTCGCCTTCCTTGCCGAAAAGGTCGATTTCGTTCATCATCGGTGAAGAACAGTGGTTGCGCATCAGTGGCATGAAGCATCCCCACTGGAACCAGCGTACATGCAGTTCCTGATAAGCCACGTTGGTGCAGTCGTTGTTGTATTCCCAGCCGAAGAAACCTCCTAAGTCCGTATTCCAGAACGGAATGCCGCAAAGCGTGAAGTTCAGTCCGGCGGGAATCTGCTGGCGGAGTACGTTCCAGCTTGATACCACATCGCCGCTCCAGCTCAGGGCTCCGTAGTGCTGTTGTCCGAGGTAACCTGAACGGGTCATCTGGAATACACGTTTTTCGTCTGATACAGCACGTTGGTGTTCATAGATACCCCGGTTGTGAGCCAGTGGGAAGGCATTGTGTACGGAGCGGAAAGAACCGTCGGCTGTCAGCAGGTCGAAATCACTTTCCTTGGGGTTCAGGTGGTCGGGTTCCGTAGAGTCGGTCCACCAGGCATCAATGTTCATTTGATGCAAGTGGCTGAGGTAACGCCAGTAGAGGTCGCGTGCATCCTTGTTGAACGGGTCGTAGGGATGGGCTCCCGATTGAGGGGGCCAGGTTTCAAATTTCAGCAGGGCATTCATCTTGTCGAGTTCCTTGAACTGGTCGGTCCAGGGGCCGAAGCTGGCCCATACGGAAATCATGAGGTGGGCGTTGTTCTTGTGTACGTATTCCACCATCTCTTCTGGGCTTTTGAAGCGGGGTTTCGGATAGCGGGCATTCTTGTCTTCGCCGTTCGGCAGGTAGCGCAGGGCTTCCGCATCGTCCATCTTGTTGATGTAGCGCGGGTTCATGAATTTCATGGCGTTCCAGTTGGAATCGCATCCCCAGTACTGCCAGTCCTGTACGATACCGTCGAGGGGAATTTCTAGCTTGCGGTACTTGTCGAGTACGCCGCATAGTTCGTCGGGGCTCTTGTAGCGTTCGCGGCACTGCCAGTAGCCCATGGTCCAGAGCGGGAACATGGTGGCTTTTCCCGTCAGGTCGCGGATGCAGGCAATCACGCCGTCCTGCGTGCCGTCTTCATAGAGGAAATAATAGTCGGAGCAAAGGCCCACCTGCGAAGAGAATGAGGTTTCGTAGGGCGTGTCGCTGAAGTCGGAGATACCCGGATTGTCCCAATACACACCGTAGCCTTTTTCGGAAGTGAAATAGGGGATACAGATATTGGTATTGCCGTTTGACAGGTGAATTTGCTGGTTGCGGTGGTTCATGGCTCCGCTCTGGCGTTGTCCTAATCCGTAGATAGCTTCTTCCGGTTCAAGGCTGAATGCCTGGCTGACGGTAAATGCGTCACGGTTTACGTCCTTGCGCGGAATGAAATTGGTACCTTCCACTTTTTCCTTTAGCAGTGTTTCCCCTTTCAGGTCGGTGTAAGTTACCTTTCCGGTAACCACGTCGAGTGTCACTGTCATTTTTCCGGAGGTCATGCATACCGTGTTTTCATTCTGTTTGTAGGAGATTTCTACCTTTTCCGGAGTCTTGATGACCGGATAACTTTTCTTTTCGGGCATTTCAGCCGAAGGATACTTTACGATGCGCACAATGGAAGGAGAGTAGAAAATCACTTCCCCGTTCAATGTGGGTTGTGCAGTCTGAAACTTTCCTCCTTGAGCTGTTTTTTCAAAAGTTTGCCCGAAGGAAGACAGGCAAGATGCCAGTGCAGCAAGAAATAAAATCTCTTTTTTCATGTTGAACAAGTTTGTTTTTCGTTAAATCTGAATACAAAGGTTGATGGTTCAAATGTAAAGAGATTCTTTGTAGAGCAGGAGAACAGAATGCGCCAAAGAGCGGTATGAAATGCTTCAGAGAGGGGTCTGATTCATTTTTACCCCTCTTTTGATTCAGATGTATCCCCTTTTTCCTGCTGTTTCTGAAACTCGCTGGGGGTCATTCCGTATTCTTCCTTGAAGCAGGAAGTAAAATATTTCCGGTTGTAATAGCCTAATGCCAGGGCCACTTCGTTCACGGTGGTATGAGGATCTTTCAACATGCGGCAGGCATGTTGCATCTTCACGCGACGGATGTACTCTAATGGAGTAAGCCCCGTAATGGCCTTGAGCTTGCGGGTCAATGTGGAGCGTGACATGTTGACTTTTTCTGCCAGATGCTGCACATCGAATTCGGCTTCACTCAAATTATCTTCTACCGCTTTCAGGATATTTCCTAACAGAATTTCATCCAGTTTGGCAAATTCCATTTCCGAAATACGGACTTCAGTTTGTGGAACAGGCTTTTCATCCAGATAGGAACGCATTTTCATCAATTCCGCGCTGTCGGCATACAGTTCTTCATTTTTCAGCTTCATCCGGCGGAGGTAGAAACGAAGTCCGACAAAGATTCCGGCGATCACTACCAATATATAGAAGGCGATGGCCCATCCTGTCTGGTAGAAGGCAGGCAGACGCTCAATGTGAAGTCTCGTGACTTTCTCGCTCCATACTCCATATCCGTCGGTTGCCTTCACCTCGAATACGTAGTTTCCGTGAGGCAGGTGCTTGTAGCTGACGGTATGTTGTCCTACGGTGGTGTAGTTCCATTCTTTATCCAGTCCGGCCAGACGATAAGCATAACGTATTTTGCGGGCATTCAGGTAGTCAAGAGATGAAAAATGAATGTCCAGATCATATTCGTCCGGCTGGAGTGTCAGAGAATTTCCGTTCGCTATGGGTTTGCCCATGACGTACAGTCCGGTGATAAACGTCGGAATATCCTTGCTGGGCTGGTCAAGGCGGTCGGATGGAGTTACTGCACAGATGCCCGGAATGCCACCGAAATAAATCCGTCCGTCGTGTCCCTTACAGATGGCTGTAGGGATGAACCGGCGAAGCAACATGGAATTGTCGGTAGTAAGGTAGGTGGAAAACGAGTGGTTTTTCGGATTATACTCAATCAGTTTTTGGTTGGTGTCTATCCACAGATGGCCGTATACGTCAAACTCCAGCTGGTTGACAATATTTCCGTTCAGTTCACATAGTCGGGTATGATCCGTCAGTTTTTTTGTCTGCACATTCAAGGCATAGACTCCTCCTTCCTGCGTGCCCATCCAGATGAGGCTGTCTTCCTGCACACTCAGGCAGGTGATAGAGAGAGGAGAAAGAATCTTTCGGCATTCCCCCTTGGGAGACAGCTGATAAAGCCCTTTATTCAGTGTTCCAATCCATAGATTTCCCTGCTTGTCTTCCTTGATGGCACTTACCAGTCCTAATGTATCGCAGACCGTATGCCATTGGTTGTTGTGCAGAGAAAAAGCAAACAGCCCGTTGTTGGTACCTGCCCAGAGTGTGCCCTTACGGTCCTCGTAAGTCTGGGTAAAATGTCTTTGGGCCTTTTCCGGAAGGCTCAGGGTGCGGAAGTGCTTCATTTGCATACCTTCCCGTCCGAGTTCATAGATAAGGTTGCGCCCTTCAGGTATCACCCATACATTTCCTTCCCTCCGGGCCTCGCTCATTTGCTTGATGGAGCCGAGCGAAAGCGTTTTCAGCGCGGAGAAGTCGTGGTAGAGACTGACTGTATGGTTGGACAGATCGTACAGCCCGAGTCCTGTTCGTTCCTGTGATATCCACATCTTGCCTTCTCCTGCATCGCAGAGGGCCATGATGGCCGGTTGAAAGCGGACCCGCTGTGGCAGAGCTGGCAGGGAAAATTCTTCTGGAGCGTTTTCCGTGAAATGGATAATGAAGCTTTTCCCGTCAAAAGAGGCTACCCAGAGGTTTCCGTCTTTGTCCTGATAAATTTCATTCAGCATGTTTCCATATTCAGCCGGCAGACGAAAATCGGTCTGACGCAAGCAGCGGCGGGCTTCATCGTAGCGCATGGCTATCAGAGAACTTCGGGTAGTCATCCAGAGAATTCCTTCGCGGTTATCCTGCTCCAGGTATAAGATGTCTCCTTCTGCTTCTCCCATAGGATTTACGGGAAGTGGAGAGTAGGTATAGATGGAATCTTTGGGTGCGGAAGGGTCGAAGAGCAACAGACCGTCGGAACTGGTGCCTACCCAGAAATAATTATGAGTACGGTCCTGAACGATGCAGGTCAGGTTTCGTCCTGAAGGCGGATTGGCATAACGGGTAAAAGTGTCTGTCTTTTTATCGTAGCGATAGATACCTTCCCTTCCTACGGTAATCAGAATCTGTTTCTGCCGGCTTTCGCAGAAACCGGCCATCCATGAGGGTTTTCCTTCATGGTCGTATAGCAGGTAGGTTTTCTGTAATTTCCCCTCAGTGTTGTATCTCAGCAGTTTATGCCCCGTAGCTATCCACATAGCCCCGTCGGATGTCTTTCGTATGCTGTAGATAAAACTTGTCTGTAGCCGTTCAGCGTCCAACGGTGTAACCTGTCTGCTGGCTTTGTACAGCATGTAGGCTCCATGGTCGGTTCCAAACCAGATTCTCCCCCTTTCATCTTCGGCAATGGACTGGATAGTGTTGTCATTCAGCAGTCCCGGGGTATTGATGTCGGAACGGATGACATTAATCTGGTATCCGTCGTCGCAGCAAAGACCGTTCACTGTGCCATACCACATCAGTCCTTCGCTGTCCTGAAAAATGCGGTGTATGGCACTGACCGGAAGCTGGGGCAGGGAAGGAACGGGAGTAATCCGGATATTCGAAGCGGCTTGTAAGGTAATTTCTATCAGGCTGAAAATGAGTAAAAAACAATATCTTTTCATGGGCTTTTTCAGGACGCTAAAAAACGCAAGTACGTTTGCTCTAAAACGCAAGTACGTTTGCTCTAAAACGCAAGTACGTTTTGATTGAAACGCAAGTGCGTTTTACCTAAAACACAAGTGCGTTTTAATTCAAACGTAAGTGCGTTTTTTCAGGTATTTTGAACGAAAATCTCTTATAATTTATAATCGTTTGTTTATTAATGCTTTATCCGTTGTTTCGATATTCAAGCGGGCTCATTCCTACATAGCGTTTGAAGTATTTCCCGAAGAATGACACGTTGGCAAAGTTCAGTGAGTCGGAAATGTTCTGGATGGAAAGCTGGGACGATTTCAACTGTGACTTGGCATCCATGATGACCATGGATGAAATGATGTCCACGCACGTTTTTCCCGTAATCTGTTTTACGGTAGTGCAAAGATGTGCGTGCGTAATCTGTAGCTTTTCAGCATACCAGGCTACGTTTCGTGTCTGATTGTAATGCTGCATGACCAGCTGGGCAAAGTTGCGACAAATCAGTTCACTCTTTGACAACGGATGCACTTCGTCAGTCTTGTTCCGGTAAAGCATGGATATACCTTTATGTATGTCGGCATACAGATTGGTCGCAATTTCCGGTCTGATTTTTTCCGGAAGGAATTCATACATCTTGATAAGCAGCTGCATGTACTCCTCCATCATCTTGGCACCTTCTGACTTTAAGCCAATGACAGGGCGTCCTAATGTGATGTACATCGTATCCAGAAAGGAATGCGACTGAAGATTGTGTTCCATAAACTGAGAAGAAAATCCTCCGAAGTAGATGTTCAGGTCTCCTTTGATGTCGTTTATCTGGAAGATACTTCCGGGAATGAGTACGATAAAATCGTTGGCTTCTACCGTTATCTTATTAAGATTGACCGAAGCTTCTACCTCTCCGGATGTGCAAAGTACAAAAATTTCGCATTTCAGGCGTACCGGATAGTTTCTGTACAATCCCAGTAGTTCCTTGCTGATTCCGGTACCTACCAGCCATTCCTCGGGCAAATCTATTTTAGGTAATTCCTTTTCCATCTTGTTCTGTTTTTGGCAAAGATACAGAAAGATAATGAATTTATTGCATGCTTCCGCTAGCCTGGTTGTCTCCTCCTGCTTTCACATCATCGTTGGTAATGCTGCGCTGTGTCTTTTTCACTTGTGTCTTCAGTTCTCCAAACCGCCAGCTGATGCTGATTCCGTATCTGCGTGAAGGATAGCTGTTATTCGACCATGAACGGAAGGTCTCTGCCCATGTTTCACTGCTGTGGGAGGTGTATTTCTGGAAAAAATTGCTGGCAAAAAGTGATATGTTAAGCCGTTTTTCTTTCAGGAAAGAACGGCTCAGATTGATGCCATAATAATAAAAGGAAGAACCTTTTCCCTGCAAGGATACGTAAGGAGTGCTTCCACCGCCGTAAAGGCTGAGCCGCAGTTCCCAGGGGATGGTCTGCTGTACGTTGGCAAATACGTCGCCGGAGAATCCGCTGTTGTACGAATTCAGCTCCTTACTTTGATAATCGGAATAGCTTCCGCTGGTGTTGAGTGAGAGACGGGTGGTACTGCCCGGGTTCCAGTTCATCCATAAGGCCAGGCGTGTACGCTGGCTCTTGCCCACATTGCATAGGTGTTTTCCTGCACCCCGTTGTTCATGAAAGAGTAGCGTTCGATACCGTTATTGGTAAACGTATAAGTAAGGTTGGCATTCAGGCTGAACTTGGCACTGAAGGAATTGAAGGTCATACCAAGGATGTGGGCTTTTTCTGTGTCCAGATCCGGATTACCATAGCTGATGGAAGTCGGGTTACTGGTATCGCGGAAAGGGTTCAGGTACCATATTCCCGGGCGGTTGATACGCATGTTGTAGTTGGCACGCAGGCTGGCGCTTGTGCCCAGCATGTAGGACAGGTTCAAGGTAGGCACCACGTCGTCGAATCCGGCCTTGAAGTTGCGCTCGGGCATGTAGTCATACTCTACGTCCATAAACGTGTGCTCATAGCGTACACCCGCTTTTGCACCGAATTTTTTCCACTTCAACTGATAGTCCGCGTAAGCGGCCAGAATGTGTTGTCCCTGCTGGTATTTGCTGGAAAGGTCTTGACTGGCCTCCATCTCACCTTCTGTATTTTCCAGAAAATATTGGCTGTCACTGTAATTCTCACGGAAAATGTATTTCATACCAGCATCTATGTAATGCATCTCATTCAGTGGATTGACATAATCAATCTGTGCCGTATGTTCTGCCGTATGGGCATCGTTGTCGAAATACTGATGAAGCAGGTTGAAAGGTACATCCTTCACTTCATCATAGTAGGTGTCGGCCTCATTTCCGTTGGGTGAATTGTTGAACTTATAGGATAAAGTAAGGTATTCTCCCTTTTTCTTAAATGAATGCTGGTAGTCGGCGTTGAGACCGATGTTTCCAAATTGGCTGTTAGACTGGTTGAGGGTGAGGTAGCTATAGCGTTCCTTCCAGTTATTGTCACTCATAATGGTCCGTGAGTCGCCATGTGTATCGAATTTTCCACCAAAAACGTTAGCTGAAAATGTAATCAGGTTCAGGCTGTCTATTTCGTAGCTTCCTTCAATATTTCCAAACTGGAAATTTCCGGTGCTCTTGGAGGAACCTTGTGACAGCAGGTGACGGTAGTCGGTAGACGTAAAATCTTCACGTCCGCTTTCAGAAAGGCTGCGCGGCTGGTTCTGGTGATTGTATGAATAGTTTCCGGTGAGGGTGAATTTACCCACCTGCACTGTTCCATAAGCATATCCCGATACTCCCATGTTATTGGCATTTGCTCCGAGAGTAACATTATACCCCTGCATCTTGGCATCGGTCGTAATAATGTTCAGGATACCTCCAATACCTTCTGCATCGTATTTGGCTCCTGGTTCAGTTATCACTTCAATGGACTTGACGGAATTGGCTGGCAGACTGCGAAGCACCTCCTTCGGGTTGTTACTCATCAGCGTGTTAGGCTTTCCGTTTACGTGTACCTTGAAATTGCTGGAACCGTTTACTTGTATATTATCTTCTCCGTCGACGGAAACGAGCGGTACTTTCCGTAGCATTTCGAGGGTGGTATTGGTCTTGGAGTCGGGGTCGTCTTCTATACTATAGGAAATTTTATCGATTTCTGCTTTAACTAGCGGTTTCTGAGCCACTACTTCCACGCCTTTTAGCATCTGGGTATCATCGCCAGTGTACAGCGTGCCCAGATCGGCCATCCGTTTGCTATCGGTGATGGTAAAATGGCGAGTTACTGTGCGTTTTCCAACAGAAGTGATTTGCAGGGTGTATTTCCCAGTTTGTGGCAATTTTTCCTGGAATTTTCCTTTATCATCGGTTACGTTCAATCTGACTGGCTTTGTCGGTGATTTGTCGAGCGTGATGCGTATGGTGGCATAGGGTTCACTTTCATGGGTCAGTGAATCGACAAGTGTTCCTTTTACGGCAAATTGTGCATGAACCGTGATTGTTTTAAAAGTAATAAAAAGTAAGATACCTAGGGTTCGGTAGATTGTCGAGTAATTCATTTTATTTCTTTTTAGCGTTAGTGTTTTATAGTATTTATTATTTATATATGGATTCCAAATATACTGAAAGTTTTATTCTTATATGTGCCTTTTTAAGGTAAATATATTTTTTTATTTATTGGTTGTAAGTGATTCGTTATAATGAATTGTGCTTACTTTATTTTTGTGTCTATAGCTTTGTATTGTTATAAATAGAGTTCGGTGAAAGATTGCTAATCTTAAATATGGACCAATTATGCTTTGCTAAATTCTTTGTAAATAATATAGAATCTGTGCTTTATCTTCTCTTTTATTTTAAAAACCTAAAAAATGGAATAAAAATAATATAAATCGACCTTGCACAGGTAAAGCTTATTCTTTTCCTTTGCAGTCGCAATTAAAAATATAATCAAGAAATGAAAAAGAGTTTATTTTATTACTTGTTTGCCGTATTGTGTGCGGTGAATTTGTTTAGTTCTTGTAGTGAAAATGAATCAATAGCGGTTCCTATTGATAGTGAGTTGGCTGGCAAATACAAAGGAAAATTAGATGTTTCTATTTCGCAAAACGGGACAGAAATTCCGGGAGGAACAATTAATTCTCAAATTATTAATGTAACGAAAGCTGGAGATAACGCTGTAAGTTTATCTATTACAGATTTTTCGTTTATGGGAATTGAAATTGGTGATATAAATTTGGAGAACTGTGTGCTGACGGCTAATGGCGATAATTATGAATTTACTGGAACAACCAAGGTTGAGGCTGAATTATTAACTGCTGATGTGGATGCTACTGGTGTTTTCAGTAATGGATCTTTAAATCTGAATCTAGATATAGATGCTACTTTGACAGGAGGAGTAAAGCAAGCAGTGAAAGTTACATATTCAGGTACTCGTCTGAAAGGTGATGAAAGTAGTGAAGCAAAGATTACATCTTTTGTCTTCGATAGAAAAGTAGCAGAAGTTGACTCTTTGGTTATAGGTGAAAGTGTGATTAATGAAGAAGCTAAGACTATTACTTTCATGGTTGCAGATACAGCTAAAGCTGAGTATTTGACTGCGTTGGTTCCTACTATTGAAGTTTCAAAAGGTGCTACCGTAGTTCCAGCTAGTGGAGAGGCACAAGATTTTTCTAATGGCAAAGTTGTTACTTATACGGTAACAGCTGAAGATGGTACTGTAGCTGAGTATAAAGCTTCAATATCAGGAAATGTGGTTGTTTATGACTTTGAGAATTGGACTGTGGATAAAACTCAGACCAGTGAAGAAAATCAGTATCCTATAGCAGAGGGAGGATGGGCTAGTTGTAATCAGGCTGTTTTATTTATAAAAGCATTTGGTGCTTTTGCTACTCCTCCTATTTCTTATACTGGTGGTTGGCCTATTACTTCAACACAGGATGTGCATTCTGGAAAATTGGCAGCAAGTATGGAGTCGGTTGATACTCAAGGTAGTGATAATATGATGGGACAAAAGGTTCCAAAGGTAACTGCTGGTTCTTTGTTCTTAGGTAATTTTAATCCTTTGGCTGCGATGTACCCTGGTGGTGCTATGAAAACTACAGAGTTTGGAATTCCATATTATAAAGAGCCTGTAAAAGTTACTGGTTATTATAAATATACTCCTGGAACAGAGTTCTATAATGCAGATGGAAAATTGCAGGAAGGGGTTACTGACAAATGTTCTTTGAGTGCAGTTCTTTATGAAGTTAGCAATGAAAATGAAACTTTATATGGAGATGATATCTACACTTCAGATAAGATTGTAGCTAAGGTAATATTTACAAGTGATCAGGTTGTTGAAGAATATACTCCATTTGAATTAAATTTGGAATATGTTAAAGAATACAATCCTGAAAAATTGTACAAGTTTGCAGTTATTTTTTCAGCTAGTGCTGATGGAGCTGCTTATAATGCTGCTGTAGGTAGTAAATTAGTTGTTGATAATGTTGCAATTATTAATAAATAATATATCAATTATTTGAGAAAGAGGTTGCTTCACAATGAAGTGATTCCCAAAAGTTGGACATAAACTATCTCATAATGGAAAGAGTCCGGTATTTTTGCCGGACTCTTTCTTTTATCAAGTGTTTTGCAAACGCTTTATTCATGTGCTGTATATCTCTTTCATATTGTGCTGGTAGGCGTGGTATGATTAATATAGGGATATTCAGTAAATATAATAAAATTAGCCAACTAATTCATACACAATGTATTGCGAATTAGTTGGCTTTTTTGTATCTTTAGATATTCCCCCGAAAATAAGGTTTGGCAGCCAAAACGGGGGAAATCCCCCAACAAAGATATGGCTAAGATACAAAATATTTCGGAAATACAGCCCACTTTGGGCTTTACAGAATTTGATGTTCTGGAAAAATATCGCAAGAGTTTTCATGAGAGTGAACTGGGCAGGCTTCACTCAGTTTTCCCGTTTGACCGTATGGCAAAAGCCATAGGC
>OGRF01000602.1_pt1 | contig 29603 bp, 29 predicted proteins | sample 1553381 | NCBI WGS metagenome assembly OGRF01 (sample SAMEA2580060, study PRJEB22360) | human gut metagenome | biome: human gut; feature: human-associated habitat; material: faeces | place: Denmark | collected 2008/2010
AGCTTGCGCATCATAGCAGCGGTTGCCGCCATAAAGCCAAGGTACGGCCCACCGAAGCCCAGCGGCAGGCCCAAAGGCTGCCCTTCGCCAACGGCAATGTCTGCGCCGCATTCGGCCGGGGTTTTCATAATGGCAAGAGCAATGGGGTTTACGCCCATAATGTATTTGGCGCCGCCTGCGTGGGTAAGTTCAGCAATTTGTTCTGCTTCTTCAAACTGCCCGTAAAAATTGGGCTGCTGCACATAAACGCAGCAAACATCAGGCGTAAGCATTGCTTTTAACGCGTCAAGGTCAGTTCTGCCGTCTTTAGCAGGCACAAGGCGCAGTTCAGTACCAGCACCGAAGCAGTAAGTCTGCATGGTGGCAATAACGTCCGGGTTAGCGGCAGCGCTTACAAGCGCCACGCTGCGTTTGCGGTCGCGGCACATGGCAGCGGCTTCGGCAGCGGCAGAAGCGCCGTCATACACGGAAGCATTAGCAGTGTCCATGCCGGTCAAATCGCAAATCATCGTCTGGTATTCAAAGATGGACTGCAAAATGCCCTGGCTCATTTCTGCCTGGTACGGCGTGTAGCTGGTTACAAACTCCTCTTTGGAGGTAATGTATTTAACAATGGAAGGAATGTAGTGGTCATAAGCGCCTGCGCCGCGCAAAATTGTGCCGAACACGGTATTTTTGCCGGCCAGCTCCTGCATTTTGGCACGCACTTCCAGTTCGCTCATGCCTTGGGGCAGATTCAGTGGCTTATCAAGGTAAACTTCGGCAGGCACGTCTTTAAACAGGCTGCGGATGCTGTCGTAGCCTGCTGCGGCAAGCATTTCCTGCCGTTCTTCTTTAGTAGAGGGGATATAGCTTCCCATAGGCGCCCTCCTTTATGCCTGTTCTTCTTTTACAAATGCTTCGTATTCTTCGGCAGTCAGCAAATCTTCCTGGTCGGTAATTTCATCAAAACGTACAAGCCATGCATCATAAGGCGCTTCGTTAATGGTCTGCGGAGCGTCAGCCAGTTCTTCGTTCACTTCGGCAACGGTGCCGGTAACGGGGCTGTAAACGTCAGATACAGCTTTTACGGATTCCACATCGGCAAAGGTATCGCCTGCGGCAAAAGTATCGCCCGGCATCGGCAGGTTAACAAAAACCAGGTCGCCCAGTTCGTTCTGGGCATAATCGGTAAGGCCTACCGTTGCGCTGCCGTCCTCGGCAAATTTCACCCATTCGTGGGATTTGGTGTAGCAAACGTCGTTAGGAATGTTCATAATAAATAGCCTCCTTAAATTGATTTTATTTTAAGCGCGTTTATAAAACGGCAGGGGTACTACTTCGGCGTCAATTCTGCGTCCGCGTACATCTACCTGCACTTTGGTCCCAACTTCCGAGTAATCAACGGGAACCATTGCCATGGCAACCGGCGCGTTAAGGTACGGGCAGTGCGTGCCGCTTGTTACAACGCCGATTTTTTCTTCGCCGCTGTAAACATCACAGTGCTCGCGCGCAATGCCGCGGCCGGTAATTTTTAAGCCCACACGGATTACCTTCGGGTCACCCTTGGCTAAAATGGCGTCCATGCCGATAAAGCGGTCTTTGCCGAGTTTTACGAAAAAGTCGAGCCCTGCTTCCAGCGGGGTAATATCGTCGGTCAGTTCATGTCCGTAAAGAGGCATGGCAGCTTCCAGGCGCAGAGTGTCGCGCGCGCCAAGCCCGCAGGGAATAAGGCCGAATTCTTTGCCTGCTTCCAGCAAAATATCCCACAGCTTCGGTCCGTCTGCGGCAGCGCAGTAAAACTCGTAGCCAAATTCACCGGTGTAGCCGGTACGCGAAACAATGCACTTAATGCCCTGCACGTCCACATCTTTTACAAAGCTGTAATATTTTTTGGGGATGCCTTCTTCCGGCACAATTTTAGCCGCAATTTCTTTGGATTTCGGCCCCTGAAGTGCCAGCTGGGCAACGGAATCGGAAATATCTTCAAAAGAAGCGCTGCCAGAAAGATGCGCCTTAACCCACTCCGCATCCTTATGGCGGTTAGCGGCGTTAACAACCAAAAGATATTCTTCGCCGTTTACTTTATAAATCAGAACATCGTCAACAATGCCGCCGCGCTCGTTGCACATCGGGCTGTAACGTACCTGCCCGTCATACATATTTTCAAAATCGTTGCAGAACAAATTCTGCACGTTGTTAAGCGCATCAGCGCCTTTAATTAAAAATTCGCCCATGTGCGATACGTCAAAAAGCCCGCAGGCAGTGCGTACTGCCATGTGTTCCTTAATAACGCCCGTATACTGCACCGGCAGGAGATACCCTGCAAAAGGCACAATTTTACCACCGGCCGCAACATGGCAATCATAAAGAGGTGTTTTCAGTTCCATCAAAACAATGCTCCTTTATAACTAATAATCCGGTAGTTATCCGGTATATAGTTCCATTATATACTATTAGTATACGCTATTCAACCAACATTATGGCAGTTAATGCAATAAATATTCCGGGCATGAAAAAAGCAGAAGCCGTAAAAGGCTCCTGCTTAAAAAGCTGAGTATGTTATTCTTTCGGCACAATATCGCCGACGCCGTTTAAAATATGGCGCGGGCGGTAAGCAAACACCTGCATGTTTTCGCGCGTAGTTACGCCGCTGAGCACCAGCACCGTTTCCAGGCCGCTCTCCATGCCGGCAACAATATCGGTGTCCATGCGGTCGCCAATCATTGCCGCTTCGTCGCTGTGCACGCCCAAAAGGCGCAGCCCGGTGCGCATCATCAGCGGGTTCGGCTTGCCCACAAAGTAAGCGCTTTTGCCCGTTGCCAGTTCAATCGGCGCAACAAAGGCGCGGCAGGCCGGAATAATGCCGTTTTCCGTAGGGCCGGTCAAATCGGAATTGGTGGCAACAAGTTTTGCCCCGTTTTGAATCAGCTTAACGGCTTTAATAATCATCTCGTAGTTATAAGATTTCGGCTCGCCGATAACAACGTAATCCGGAGTGGAATCATTCATGGTAATGCCAACTTCGTACAAAGCGTTCATCAAACCGGCTTCGCCCATAACGTAAGCGCTGCATCCGGGCGACTGGCTGTTTAAAAAACGCGCCGTAGCCTGTGCGCTGGTGTAAAAATGGGTTTCGTCAATATCAAGCCCCATGCGCTGTAATTTCTGCTGCAAATCGCGCGGCGAACGGTCGCTGGAATTGGTTAAAAACAAAAACTTTTTATCTTCCTTGTACAGCCATTCCACAAACTCCTTAACGCCTGGCAGCAGCCTGTTGCCGTGGTAAATAACACCATCCATATCGCATATAAAGCCTTTTTTGTTTCTGATTTCATCTAAATTTTCTATTGTAAACACTCCTTTCAGTGCCAAACTCTATTTTTATTATGCAGTAAAATCATCATAAATTCAACTGCGCGGGCAGATAAATTGCAAAGTTAACAAAAAATTTACGCCGCTTTAAAACGAATGTAAAAAATACTGTTCTTTTTAGCAAAACGGATTTATGGTATAATAAACAGGGTTTTATTTTGTTTTAAGGTATTTACAGGAGGTTTTTATGCGCATTGTTTTTATAGACGGCATGGGCGGCGGGCTTGTTGCGCAGGTTATCAGCCAGGCAGCGGGGCGTCTTCCGGCGGATACGGAACTTATCGGGCTTGGCACCAACGCGCTGGCCACTGCGGCAATGCTTAAAGCAGGGCTTAAACGTGTGGCCACCGGCGAAAACGCGGTGTGCGTAACGGCGCAGACGGCGGATATTATCGTCGGCCCTATTGGCATTGTACTGCCAAACGCCATGCTTGGCGAAGTAACTCCGCGTATGGCGGAGGCGGTTGCTTCAAGCCGCGCGCGCAAACTGCTTTTGCCGGTATCGCAAAGCCATTTTGAATTTATCGGCGTGGAAAATAAATCCATCGGCGTACTTGTAAAAGAAGCCGCCGAAAAAATTGTGGAAATAGCATCAAACAAAAATTAAAACTTAATATGCCGCACAAAACGGTTATATGTTAAAACGAGGCTAAGCCTGACGCTTAACCTCGTTTTTTTATTGCGTTTTACTTTTTATTATTTAACGCCGGTTTTTAAAAGTTCTGCCAAGGTAATGGCAAACGCCGCGGTGCGCGGTACTGCTGTTTTTAAGTCTACCGATTCGTGGTCGGTATGCTCGTCGTAGTTTTCTACGCCCAAAGCGTCCAAAGTCGGAATGAATTTAGCGGTGCGGTTGCCGTCCGTTAAGCCGCCTGCTACCCATTCGTTCACTTTGCCGCCGAATTCTTCGGCAACAACGCTGCTGTACACATCAATCATTTTCTGCACGGCAGGAGTTTTTTCCATCGGACCGGTTACAATGCCGCCGGTAACTTCTACTTTTGTACCGTCGATAACGATTTTATCTGCCAGTGCTTTAATGGCGGCGTCCAAACGTTTTTGCTCAGCCACTTCAAAGCAGCGCACATTTACTTCGCAGTAAGCATCGCCGGGGATAACGCTGATTTTATCGTTGGTGCTGCCGATAACGCCCACGTTAACGGTGTTGGGCGGAATGAACTGACCGCTGTCCACAATGCCGCGTGCTTCCAGTGCTTTGGCGGTAAAATCTTCCGGTTTGCCGGGCATGGGGCTTGCCAGCTTGTGCAGCTCGGTAATGGTATAAGCCAGCTGGTGAATGGCATTGGCGCAGCACTGCGAAGCGTTGCCGTGGTGCCCGCCTTTGCCGGTAACGGTAATTTTATATTTGGCGTTGCCTTTGCGCTGGGTTACAATGCCCCAGTTCGGGCGTGCAACGTCCATAATAACGGCAAAATCTGCCTGCTGCGAAAGCTCTGCCACAATGCCTTCGGCAGTCGGGCTGCCGCCTTCTTCTTCGGCGTTGGTGTAGTAAATAATTTCTTTATAATCATCAAAGCCTGCTTCTTTTAAAGCCGCAAGGCCGTAAATAACTTCCATAACCGTTGCTTTATCGTCACCTACGCCCGGTCCCCAGGCAAAGCCGTTTTCATCCACGCGGAAGGGGCGTTTGGCAGCTTCGCCGCGTTTAAACACGGTATCAACATGCGCAACCAAAAGCACAGTCTGCGTGCCCTTGCCCTTAAGGCGCGAAATTAAATGGCAGCCGCGGTCGTTATAACGGAACTCCGTTTCCGCCCCCAGCGCTTCCATTTTGGCTGCTACAAATTTATTGGCTTCCGTGGTGCCTTCCAAATCTCCGTTGCCGCTGTCGATATTGGTCAGCGCTTCCAAATCCTTCACATAGTTATCGTACTCTTTTGCCAGATAGTCTTTAATAAATTTACGCATGGCTATCCTCCTTTAATTTGCTATACTAATTAAATTCGCCGCCGCAGGCGTTAATCCTGCCAGGCAGAATTTTTTACCGGCGCTTAAAACGCAGCAGCCCAAACACATAGTTTCCGTATTTGAAAAACTGACAGCTTAATAAACGCAAACACACAAAAACGGCAGTAAGGCTCAAACCTTGCTGCCGTTTTGTATTTGCCGCTAAAATCAATATTTAATTCTGAAATAATCAAGATAGGCTTTATACCTGTCCTGCGCGGTAAGGCATGTATCGGTAAGATAGCCTTTTTCCCTGCCCCATTCCTTTAAACCACGGTAATAAAACATTTTTAAATTATCTTCAATGATAAACGGAACAATGCTGTATTTTAAGCATTCCTTAAACATAATCAGCCTGCCGACGCGGCCGTTGCCGTCATGAAACGGATGTATCCTTTCAAACCGCACGTGAAAATCCAAAATATCTTCCAGCGTTTTTGCCTTTTTGGCACTATACGCCGACAGCAGCGCCTGCATTTCAGCAGCAACATCTTCCGGCATCGTTGTTGCCATGCCACCTACCTCGTTAGGCATTTTTTTGTAGGCGCCGACGGCAAACCACTCCTGCCGCGCATCACTGGTGCCTGTTTTCAGCATTAAATGCAGCTCTTTTATCATTTTTTCTGTAAGCGCACTTTTGGCGTGTTCAATAATAAAATCAATGCAGCGGAAATGATTGGCTGTTTCAATAACATCATCTACATTAACCGCTTCGCCCGTTACACCTATAGTATTGGTTTCAAAAATATAGCGGGTCTGGTCATGCGTTAAGCGGCTTCCTTCAATATGATTGGAATTATATGTCATTTCAATCTGAGTTTTCTGGTAAATGCCGCCGCTGTATCTGGCAGCCTTTTCATACTGCAAAATCTCCAGCAAAGTTTGCGCCTTTGCAGTTTTAGTGTTGATACGCTGAGGTTTTTCCGCATCTGCGGGAATCTTCCACGTTTTACCTTTCAAAACCGCGCCTTCTACTCGCCCTTTAGCACAGTAATTGCGAACGCTGCGCTCGGAAATTTTCCATTTTTTTGCCGCTTCTGCTGCCGAAAGATACTGCATTTGCCCGCCTCCCAACTCAATTAACTATATTTAAAGTATAACATATTACCGGCAAAATTTACAATTTTATTCTTTTGCATTTTAAACATTTTTTGCCGGTAAAATTTGCATTAAAATTTCTAAAGCCAGCCCTTTATTTTACTAAAACAATTAATTTATTTTACAAAAGCAACTATTCGTTTTATTATAATGCCAGATAAACTATTACGGAGGCATTTTATGACTGCGCTTTTGGAAAAGCAAATTAATATTATTAGGAAATTCAACAGATACTATACAAATATTTTAGGCCTGCTTGACCAGCACCTTTTAAAAAGCACCCTTTCGCTTGCAGAAGTAAGGCTGCTGTATGAAGTTGAGCATAACCCCGGCTGTACCTCTAAAATGATTGCCAATACCCTGTGCATCGACGCCGGTTATTTAAGCCGCCTTTTAAAAGGGTTGGAACACGCAGGTTACTTAACAAAAACACCTTCTGCCACCGACGCCAGAGCATACAGCCTTATGCTGACGGATGCCGGACGCGCAAAAATCAAGGAACTGGATGCAGACTCCAGCAAACAGATTGCCGGGCTCATCAAACCGCTGACGGACTCGCAGAAGGCAGAACTTGTAAAAAACATGACTTCCGTTGCCGCTGTTTTAACCGAAGGCAGGCAAATTACGCCCGACGACATTGAGCTGCGTACCGAAATAAAATCCGGCGACGCAGGCTATATTACCTATCTGCACGGGCGGCTTTATAAAGAAGAATACGGCTACTCCACCACGTTTGAAGCCTACGTTGCGCAATCGTTTTACGATTTTCTGCTGCATTACAACCAGCAGAAAGACCGCCTGTGGTGCGCCGAGCACAACGGAAAAATTATCGGCTGTATAGGCGTAGCCGCACACGGCGAGCGCGCACAGCTGCGCTGGTTTTTGGTAGACCCGCTTTACAGGCATATCGGGCTTGGCAAAAAACTGCTGCATGCCGCCATTAATTTTGCCCAAGAGCGCGGTTACAAAAGCATTTACCTTGATACCACCAGCGACCTTGAAAAAGCTATCGGGCTTTATACCTCCGCAGGTTTTAAAAAGACAGGCGAAAAACCTAACAACAGCTGGCGCGAAGGTGTAACTGAACTGGAATACGCCATGGACTTACAATAAAATAACACCCGCACGCAAAAACGGCAGGCTTTTACGCCTGCCGTTTTAATGTTTGTTATAACTTTTTGGTTTTCAGTCCGCAAATACGGTGTTGCGGGTTTCCCAGCGTTTAAACTGGCAATAGCCCCACGGAATGTAAATGCCGAAGGTAATGGTTGTCAGCACCATAATCATCAGCCACTGAAAGAAGAAGCCGAAGCCTGTTCCTTCAAAGCGCAGCTGCCTGCCGTTAACGTAGGTGTTGCTGCAAATTCAGCGCTGCTGCGCGCTGTATGCCCACGGAAAGAACAAACCGCAGGTAATAACGGTCAGCACGGTTGTCCATATGCAAAGCCACAGATAACCGAAGCCGCTGCCGTCAAATTCAAAATCGCGTTTCATGTGCGCTCCTTACTGCATTTTTTCTTTCAGCAGTTTGTTAACCATGCCCGGGTTGGCTTTGCCGCGGGATTTTTTCATTACCTGGCCAACAAGGAAGCCGATGGCTTTATCTTTGCCTGCTTTGTAGTCGGCAACGGACTGCGGGTTTTCTGCCAGCACTTCGTCAACGATAGCAGCAATGGCGCCTTCGTCGCTAACCTGTTCAAGGCCAAGCTCCTTAACAAGCTGTTTCGGGGTTTTGTCGCTGTTTTTCAGCATTTCGGCAAATACTTTTTTAGCAAGCTTGCTGCTCAGTACGCCGTCTTTGGTTAAAGTTACCAGTTCGCCAAGATTTTCCGGTTTAACCGGGAACTGTTCAATGGTAATGTTTTCAGCATTAAGATATGCGGAAACATCGCCCAGCAGCCAGTTGGATACGCCTTTGTCATCCTTGCTGTTGGCGCAGGCAGCGTCAAAATAATCTGCCATGGCTTTGGTAGCAACGATTAAGGAAGCGTCGTACTTAGGCAGGCCGTGTTTTTCAACAAGGCGCTGCAAACGCTCTGCCGGCAGTTCCGGCAGTTCGCCGCGTACGCGTTCAATCCAGGCGTCGTCAATTTCAACCGGTACAAGGTCAGGTTCAGGGAAGTAACGGTAGTCGTGTGCTTCTTCCTTGCTGCGCATGGAAAGAGTTACGCCGTTGGCTTCGTCCCAGGTACGGGTTTCCTGTACTACATGGCCGCCGTCCTCAAGAATTGCTTTCTGGCGTTCAACTTCATATTCAATGGCGCGTACCAGTGCGCGGAAAGAGTTAAGGTTTTTAATTTCGGCACGGGTACCGAATTCTTTGGCGCCTTCCGGCATGATGGAAATGTTGGCGTCGCAGCGCAGGCTGCCTTCCTGCATTTTGCAGTCGCAAACGTCAATGTATTCCAAAACTGCTTTCAGCTGTTCCATATAAGCGCGTGCTTCTTCGGCGCTGCGCATATCCGGTTCGGAAACGATTTCCAGAAGCGGTACGCCGGCACGGTTGTAGTCTACGGAAGAAAAATCGGAAGTGCTGATGGTAGCCCCGCTGTGGTTCAACTTGCCTGCGTCTTCTTCCATGTGAATACGGGTAATGCCAAGGCGTTTGGGCACGCCGTCAACTTCAATGTCAATATGGCCGCCGAGGCAAACCGGCTGGTCAAACTGAGAAATCTGGTAGTTTTTGGCAAGGTCGGGGTAAAAGTAGTTTTTACGGTCAAATTTATTGAATTTCTGAATTTCGCAGCCCAGTGCAAGGCCCGTACGGATGGCAAATTCAACAACCTGTTTGTTCAGCACCGGCAGTGCGCCAGGCATGCCGAGGCACACGGGGCAAACGTGGGTGTTAGGCGTGCTGCCGAACTCGGTAGAGCAGGAGCAGAAGGCTTTGGTTTTGGTTTTTAATTCGGCATGTACTTCAAGGCCGATAACTGTAATATAGTTTTTCATTATTTGTTACCTCCCAGCGGTGCCATTGCTTTATGGAAGTCAGTAGCCTGTTCAAAGGTGTAGGCTGCGCGCAGCACGGTTTCTTCGTCCAGAACTTTGCCGATAAGCTGCATGCCGACAGGCATACCGTCTGCAAAGCCGCACGGAATGGAAATACCCGGCAGGCCTGCCATGTTTACGGGAATGGTGGTTACGTCCAGCATGTAAATGGAAAGCGGGTCCATTTTGCCGTCAACCGGATAAGCAACAACCGGAGAAGTCGGAGTCAGCAGCACATCGCATTTTTCAAACGCTTCATTAAAGTCGCGGCGGATAAGGGTACGTACCTGCATTGCTTTTTTGTAGTAAGCGTCGTAGTAACCGCTGCTTAAAACGTAGGTGCCAAGCATAATACGGCGGCGTACTTCAGGGCCAAAGCCTTCGGTGCGGCTCAGCCTTGTCATTTCCGGCGCGCTGGTAGCGTTGGCAGCGCGGAAGCCGTAGCGCACGCCGTCATAACGTGCAAGGTTGGCGCTTGCTTCTGCCGGAGCAATGATATAGTAAGTAATTACTGCATATTCGGTATGCGGCAGCGAAACATCAACAATTTCAGCGCCGAGTTCTTCGTATTTTTTAACGGCTTTTTCAATTTCGGCTTTAACTTTGGCATCAACGCCTTCGCCGTAGTATTCTTTCGGCAGGCCGATGCGCAGTCCTTTAACATCGGCGCGCAGCGCTTTGGTAAAGTCGGGCACATCAACCGGCAGGGAAGTGGAATCGTGCTCGTCCTTGCCGCAGATGCAGTTCAAAACAGTGGCAGCGTCGGTAACGTCGCGGGTAATAGGCCCAATCTGGTCAAGAGAGGACGCAAACGCAACGCAGCCGTAACGGCTTACACGGCCGTAAGTCGGTTTAATGCCAACGCAGCCGTTAAAAGAAGCCGGCTGGCGGATGGAACCGCCGGTATCGGAGCCCAGGCTCCAGATTGCTTCGCCTGCGGCAATAGCAGCGGCGCTGCCGCCGGAAGAACCGCCCGGTACGCGTTCAAGGTTCCACGGATTGTAGGTTTTATGGAAGTAAGAGCTTTCGGTGGTAGAGCCCATTGCAAATTCGTCCATATTGGTTTTGCCGGTAAAAATGGCATCATCCGCACGCAGCTTGCTGATAACGTGCGCGTCATAAATAGGCACAACATTGGCCAGCATTTTGCTGGAGCAAGTGGTTAAAAGGCCTTTGGTGCAGATATTGTCTTTAATTGCACCGGGGATGCCTGCCAGCGGAGCGATTTCTTCACCTGCGGCAATTTTGGCATCAACTTTGGCAGCCTGAGCCAGTGCGTTTTCTTTATCTAAAGTTACATAAGCCTGTACTTTATCTTCAACTTCGTCAATGCGGCTGTATACGTTTTCGGTAAGCTCCACGGAGCTGATTTCTTTTTTAACCAGCTTGTCATGCAGTTCGTGGGCTGTTAATTTATATAAATCCACAGTTGTTCCTCCTTCTGTTATTCGATTACGCGCGGTACTTTAAAGCCGTCGTTGTATACGGCAGGCGCGTTTTTCAGCGCGTCCTCGTGGGATACGCCCGGTTTTACAACATCCTCGCGGAATGCGTTGCTTATCGGCAGTACGTACGGGGTCGGCTCAATGCCTTCCGTATCAATCTTTTCCAGAATATCGGCATAATTGAGGATTTGGTTAAACTGTTCGGTAAATTTTTCCATTTCGCTTTCCGGAATCGTTAAACGGGAAAGCCCGGCGATGTGTTCAACATCTTTTACTGTTACCTTCATTAGTACGCCTCCTAAAAAATTTATGATGAATTTTATCAATAACCTGTTTTATTATACCACACAGTACCAGTCTTGTGCAGTATTTTGGTAAGCCTTAGCTAAATAAAATTGCGTAAAATAAATGCTTAACAGCAAAAATGCCCCCGCAAAACCTTTACGGAGGCAGATTGTTTATTCAAATGACGTTAAAAAGTTGCGCATACAGTCCTCAACGCCGCGCTTAACGGCTTTGGCGCGGCTCGGTTCGCCGATTTTCCAGAAGTTGATGGAGCTGGACGAGCCGATGCTTTCCACATTCTGGTTAAACAAAAAGCGTTCTTCGTTAACATCAACGCATTTTAATTTCATCGTTACCACAGCGCTGTAAGTTTGCGAGCCTACAATAACCATGAAGCCGGTTTCCTTTTCGCGCACCGGCAGCAGGCTGATAAACAGCACCCTGTCCGCACCGCAGGCTTTGCCAACGGCAACAAGTTCTTCAAGCGTTGGTACTTCGGCGTTTTCAAACGGATACGCCAAAAGCGCTTTCTGCACGGCGTTGTTGCCTATAATTTTGGTCACACTTTTCTTTTTGCCGGGGTATTTGGTTTCCAGCGCTTCTTTAACGGCGTTCACCGCCATTTCACGGCTGCGCCCTTCAAGGCCGGATACATCCACATACGGCAGCACAGCCACGGTATAAGGCTGTGTGCATTCGGTAATCTCGGCATCTGTATTGGTAAAATGCGTTTCGCCGGTATCGGCAACGCCCATGTCGATAGCGTCAATGCTGCTTACTTCTTTTTCTGCGGCCAGCGCCGTGCCTGCAAAGCACAAAAGCACTGCCGCAACAGCTAAAAATTTGTAAAATATCTTCATAATATCACCGCTTTAAAACAAACTCTGTTCTTCGCCCTGCTCCGGTTTTGCCGCTTCATTCTCCGGGCTCGCGTCATTTCCGGCTTCGCCGCCGCGCTCGCCCAAAAGGCGCAGGAACTCTGCTTCGTCGATAACGGTTACGCCCAGCTGCTGCGCTTTCGTCAGCTTGCTGCCTGCTTCCGCACCGGCAACAACGTAATCGGTCTTTTTGCTTACGCTGCCCGTAACCTTTGCGCCAACCTGCTGCGCCATGGTCTGCGCCGTTGCGCGGTCCAAAGTGGGCATGGTGCCGGTAAACACCATGGTTTTGCCGTAAAACGGATGCTCAGTATCAAGCTCAGCCGCTTCCATTTCCATATTTAAGCCAAGCTCTTTCAGCCGTTCAATCAAATCAATATTCACCGGCGAAGCAAAATACGTTACCACGCTTTCGGCAATCTTCGGGCCAATATCTTCAATAGCGGCAATTTCGTCCGTTTCCGCCGCCATCAGTTTTTCCATGCTGCCAAAGTGCAGCGCAAGCAGCCTTGCCACCTTTGCGCCCACGTGGCGGATGCCGAGCGCGAACAGCAGCCTGTCAAGATTCTGCTTTTTGCTTTCGGCAATGGCGTTTAAAAGATTGTCTGCCGATTTGTCGCCCATGCGCTCCAGCGCCGTCAGCTGCGGCTTAACCAAAAGGTACAGGTCAGCAGGATCGCTGATAAGCCCGTTATCCAAAAGCTGGTTGATAACAGCCGGGCCGCAGCCATCGATATCCATTGCCCCTTTGGAAGCAAAGTGAATAAGCCCTTCGCGCCCCAGCGCCGGGCAGTGCGGATTAGTGCAGCGTATTGCCGCCTCACCGTTCAGCCGTTCCGTTTTCCACCCGCATTCCGGGCATTCGGCGGGCATAAAAAATTCCTGTTCCGCGCCGGTGCGTTTTTCCTTCACCACATGCAGCACTTCCGGTATAATTTCGCCCGCTTTATTAATAACAACCGTGTCGCCAATGCGGATATCCTTGCTGCGGATGAAGTCCTCATTATGCAGAGTTGCGCGGCTGATGGTGCTGCCGGAAAGTTTTACAGGAGTCAGCACCGCCGTCGGCGTCAGCACGCCCGTGCGCCCAACCTGAATGATAATGTCCTCCAGTTTTGTTTCTGCCTGTTCCGGCGGGAATTTAAAGGCAATGGCCCAGCGCGGATCTTTGCCGGTTGCACCTAAAATGTTTTGCTGGTACACGGCGTTAACCTTAATTACCGCGCCGTCCGTATCGTAGGCAAGGCTTTGGCGTTTGGCGGCAAAATCCCTGATTTTAGCAATCGCTTCATTGATATTTTTTACAACTGCATAGCCTTCGCTTACCTTAAAGCCGTAATCGTGCAGCATGGCAAGGCTGGCAGAATGTTTATCCTTATGCCCTGCGCCCACGCCGTAGGCAAAAAAGCTCAGCTGGCGGCTGGCCGTTACTTTCGGGTCAAGCTGGCGCAGGCTGCCCGCCGCCGCGTTGCGCGGATTGGCAAATTCGTTTTCACCCGCTTCGCTGCGCTGCTCGTTCAGCTTCATAAAAGCGTGGCGGGGCATGTAAACTTCGCCGCGCACATCCAAAAGCTCCGGCACTTCTTCGCCTTCCTTAACGTTCAGCGTCAGCGGAATGGAACGGATAGTACGCACATTGGCGGTTACGTTTTCACCAACTTCACCGTCGCCGCGTGTTGCAGCACGCACCAGGCGGCCGTTTTCGTAAATCAGGCTGCAGGCAAGGCCGTCAATTTTCGGTTCAAAAACATATTCCACCTCGCTGCCTTCGGGCAAGCCGCTTTTTACACGCGCGTCAAACGCAGCAAGTTCTTCATCGCTGAAGGCATTGCCCAGAGAAAGCAGCGGCGTCATATGGCGCACTTCGGTAAACTCCGGGCTTACCTTGCCGCCAACCCTGCGCGTAGGCGAATCTGGCGGCACATCGTCAGGATATGCGCGCTCAAGCTCCTGCAAACGGCGCATTAAAGCGTCATATTCGGCGTCAGTAATCTCCGGCGCATCCAGTACATAATATAAAAATTCGTGATGGCGTATTTCCCTGCGCAGTTTCTGCGCTTCGTCCAGTGCTTGCGCACGTTCTAAATCCATAATGCCCTCCGCTTAAAACTTACAATTTTTTCAGCACCGCATATTTGGTAAGCAGGCTGCGCACACCGGCACCGGCAAAGGCAACCTTTACTTCCTGCCCGTCCGGGCTGTCTTTAACGCTTACAACCATGCCTTCGCCCCATTTGCTGTGGCTTACCCTGTCTCCGGTGTTAAAGCGCGTGCCCGTGCCTCCTGCGGCGGCAGCCGGTTTTTGCGGCATAAAGCTGTGTGGGTTAAAGGTGCTTGCAGGCTTCTGCGGCCTTGCGCTGTATTTTTCGCTTACCTGTTTAAAGTTCTCCAGCGCGCTGAAACGTTCCTGCCTTTTAATGGTTTTCACCAAACGCGCGGGAATTTCCTGCAAAAAGCGGGAAGGCGGATAAGTTACCGTGTTGCCGTAAATGGTGCGCATTTTGGTGCTGCTTAAAAACAGTTTTTCTTTGGCGCGCGTAATGCCTACATAGCACAGGCGACGTTCTTCTTCAATTTCCGTTTCGTCCATCAGCGTGCGCGCATGCGGGAACAGCCCTTCTTCCATGCCCACAAGGAACACTACCGGAAACTCCAGCCCCTTGGAAGAATGCAGCGTCATTAAGGTAATGGCGTCCTCGCCCAGTTCCGTATCGTCAATATCGCTTACCAGCGCAACATGCGCCAAAAAGTTTTCCAGATTATTTTCTTCTTCGGATGCCGCAAATTCCTGCGCCACGCTGATTAATTCGTGCAGGTTGTCAATGCGGCTCTGTGCCTGCGGTGTGCGCTCGTTTTCCAGTTCTTCAAGGTAGCCGGTATCGCGCAGCACGCGGTCAATCAAATCTTCAACCGGCGCTTCACTGGCAAGGTTCATCAGTTCAAAAATAATGCCTGCCAAATCGTCCAGCTTGCTTACAAAGCGGCTGCTTAAACCGTCAATTGCCGCCGCGTTGGAAACAGCCTCAAACAAGCTTACATTGTTAGCAGCGGCATAAGCCTGAATTTTTGCCAGCGAAGCATCGCCAATGCCGCGCTTCGGCACGTTGATAATGCGCAGCAGGCTCAGCGAATCGGCCGGGTTAAAAATTACGCGCAGATAGGCAATGATGTCTTTAATTTCCTTGCGCTCGTAGAATTTAAGCCCGCCTACCATATTGTAGCTGATGCCGCTTTTAATAAGCATTTCTTCAAAAATACGGCTCTGCGTGTTGGTGCGGTACAAAATTGCCATATCGCCCAGCTTTTTGTTTTCGGTGCGCTGCAAATTCTGCAGCTGCTCAATTACAAAGCGTGCCTCGTCGCGCTCGTCCACCGCCTGAAAATAAATAATATCGGCGCCGCTTTTATTTTCCGTCCACAAATTTTTCGGCTTGCGGCCGGTATTGTTTTCTATAACCGCGTTGGCCGCGTCCAGAATAATCTGCGTGCTGCGGTAGTTCTGTTCCAGCTTAATTACTTTGGCGTCGAGGTAATCCTTTTCAAAGTCCAGAATGTTTTGAATATCGGCGCCGCGCCAGCCGTAAATGCTCTGGTCGGCATCACCCACAACGCAGATGTTGCGGTGCTTGGCAGCCAGAAACTTTGTTAAAAGGTACTGCGCATGGTTGGTATCCTGATACTCGTCCACCAAAAGATAATCAAAACGGTCCTGATATTTTTCGCGCACTTCTTTGTTTTCCTGCAAAAGTTTAATGGAAAGCATTAAAAGGTCGTCAAAATCAAGTGCGTTGTTTAATTGCAGTTTCTGTTCGTAACGGCTGTAAATGTCCGCCACTTTCTGCTCGTAAAAATCGCCTGCCTGGCGCGCAAAAGCCGCTGCGTCCTGCAAAGCGTTTTTGGCATTGCTGATGCGCGACAAAATGCCCGAAGGCTGGAAGCGTTTATCGTCAAGATTCATTTCTTTTAAAATCTGCTTAATCAGGTTCTGGCTGTCGGCTGTATCATAAATGGCAAAATTGCCGCCGTACCCAGGCAGCTTATCTATTTCCATACGCAAAAAACGCGCGCAGAAAGCGTGGAAGGTAAACAGCCACACATCCTTGGCAGCCGGGCCGCTCATATTGTTAACGCGCTCGCGCATTTCGGCGGCAGCCTTATTGGTAAAGGTAATTGCCAAAATGCGGTACGGGCGCACGCCCTTTTGCAAAAGGTTGGCCACGCGGCAGGTAAGCACTTTGGTTTTGCCGCTGCCTGCGCCTGCCATAATCAGCATCGGCCCTTCGGTATTAATAACAGCTTCCGCCTGCTGCGGATTCAGTCCGTAAGTACAATCAACAGTCATTCTTTCCTCCATAAAACACTAACTAAATACATTCATTTCTATACCAGCATAACTTTATTATTATTCTCCCCTTCCTGAAATTTTCCTGCCGCTTTGCCGTAAATCTTTAATGTAATTTTCGCAAGCATTCTTTTAAAATTTTATCAGTTATAACTGATGAAATTGATAATTTTACGCATTTTATAAGTTATAACTGATAAAATTATAATTTAAGCGTTGTTTATCAGTTATAACTGTGATAAACTAATCATAGAAATAAAATAAACATAAGGAGGCGCTGACGATGATTAAACGCGAAACCTATATGCGCCGCATACGCCCATTTATCGGCAGTGAATTAGTAAAAGTTATGACAGGTATCCGCCGCTGCGGTAAATCTGTAATGCTTGAACTTATAAAAGAAGAATTAAAAAATAGCGGCGTACCAGAAGCCAACATTATCTCTATTAATTTTGAAGATATGCGCTATGCCAGTTTGCTGACAGCTAAAGCTTTGCACGATGAAATAATCATGCGGGCACAGAATATCAGCGGCAAGGTTTACTTATTTTTTGATGAAATACAGGAAGTTGCAGACTGGGAAAAATGCATTAACTCTTTCCGGGTAGAATTTGACTGTGATATTTACATTACAGGCTCTAATGCCAAACTGCTTTCCGGCGAACTTGCCACCAATCTTGGCGGGCGTTATGTAGAATTTACCATTTACCCCTTTTCTTTCTCGGAATTTACCGAACTTTATAAGGGGATTTTCCCCAGTGCGCAGCCGCAGGAATGTTTTCAAAAATATCTGCTGTTCGGCGGCATGCCATACCTTGCCAACCTGCGCTATGCCGAAGAACCGTGCCGCCAATATTTAACGGATGTATTCAATTCAGTACAGTTAAAAGATATTGTAAAGCGCAATAAAATACGCGATGTTGATTTATTGGAACGCATTCTTTCTTATATTATTGCTAATGTAGGCACTACCTTTTCAGCAACGTCCATCTCTAAATTTTTTAAAAGCGAAAAACGCAATGTCGCGCCGGAAACCATTCTTAACTATATCAGGCATTGCACCGACGCCTATTTGTTCTATCCGGTAAAAAGGCAGGATTTACAAGGAAAACAAATACTTGCTTCTTCCGAAAAATACTATATTGCCGACCACGGTGTGCGTGAAGCCGTTTTTGGCGGCAATATGCGCGATATTAATTTGATTTTGGAAAACATTGTGTTTATGGAACTTTTGCGACGCGGCTATAATGTTACCGTTGGCAAAACCGGCAATTTAGAAATTGATTTCATTGCCGAAAAACACGGTGAAAAAATTTATGTACAGGTTTGTTACCTGCTGGCTTCGCAGGAAACAATTGAGCGGGAGTTCGGCGTTTATGATAATGTGAACGACAATTTTCCCAAATATGTAGTATCGCTTGACGAATTTGACATGAGCCGCAACGGCATAAAACACTGTAACATCCGTAATTTTTTAACCAAAGAAACCTTTGCATAATCTGACCCCGTGTTAAATTCCCGCAAAATTTTGCTGACCGGCAATTCACTTCTTGCGCTGCGCAAAGCAGAGTTTTATAATTATATAATATATTTTTGCTTTGAGGGGGATTTTTTATGCAGGAAAACAAACTTACCATCCGCGGCGAACTGTCGCTGCTTCTGGTCATTATCATCAACAGCCTGGGCGTTGTTTTAATGCTGCATTCCGGTTCCGGCATTTCGGCAATTTCCAGTGTGCCTTACGCCTTTGCCGATGTGCTGCCGGTTATAACTCTCGGCGCGTGGACGGAGGTTTTTCAGGTTTCGCTGGTGCTCAGCCTGATGCTTTTAAGCAAACGCTTTGTGCCGGTATACCTGTTCAGCTTCGTTGTCGGCTCGGCCTTCAGCGCCATGATTGACGTGCACGAAATGTGGATTAAGCAGCTGCCGCAGAGCCTGACGCTTGATATTATTTATTTTATCATCAGCTACATTGTTATCTGCTTTGGCGTGGCGCTTGCCAACCGCTGCCAGCTGCCAATTATACCAACCGACCTTTTTCCGCGCGAGCTTGCCGCCATTACCGGCTGGAGCTATGCGCGCATTAAAATAGGTTTTGACGTTATCTGCCTTGCCATTACCGCCGCCATGACCTTTTTCTTTCTGGGCCGCGTGGACGGGCTGGGCTTCGGCACAATACTTGCCGCCTTTACTATGGGCAAAGTTATCGGCAGTATTGGCGAATACATGGATAAGCACATAAAATTTGTTTCTTTTTTAAGCAGCAGGGCTTGACATAGAGTCCGCTTTAAGTTCTATAATAAATTACAGGTTGCAGGAGCAACCGCCTGGCTGCCGGAGCAGCTGTTAAAATTATTCTTTTAAAACACAAACCAAAGCCATGAAGGCTGTAACCGCTTCGATAAGCGGCAGTTTCTTCATGGCTTTTTTATTTGGGTGATTCTATGAAATTTTTAGCTTTGCTTGTACTTTCCGCCGCGCTTTTAACATCCGCCTGCGGCAACAACGCTGCCCCCGACGGCGAAAAGGTATTCCGCTACGGCACGCCTGCCTACGGCATTGCCAACGAAAACGCCGGTATGGACCCGCACGAAGCCTATCAGGGCTGGAGCGCCATCCGCTACGGCGTAGGCGAAACGCTTTTTAAATTTGACGATGCCATGCAGCCTCAGCCGTGGCTGGCCGAAAAGTACGAATTTATTAATGAAAACACAGTTAAAATTACCTTAAAAGACAATATTTACTTTACCAGCGGCAACAAAATGACAGGCGCAGCCGTTAAAGCCTGCCTTGAGGATTTAATAAGCCGCCACAACCGCGCCAGGGTTGATTTAAAAATAACGGGCATTACCGCCGAAGGGCAGACCGTAACCATTACATCGGCCGCCAAAGTGCCGGTGCTGATTAACTACCTGTGCGACCCCTACGGCTGCATTATTGACATGAGCCGCGGCACCGGCGACGATACCAAAATAAGCGGCACAGGCCCCTTTATGGTAGAAAGCCTGACGCCGAAAGAAGTTGTGCTGGTTAAAAACCCCGCTTACTACGGCGGCGTGCCGAAAACGGACAGAATTATCGTCAGCAGCATTACCGACGGCAACACGCTGGCACTGGCGCTGCAAAACGGCGAAATTGACGCCGCGCAGGGACTGCCCTATGCTTCGCTGCCGCTTTTTAAAAACAGCGCAGCTTATAAAACCAGCAGCACCGATACCTCGCGCACGTTTTTGGCAGCCTTTAACTTTAACACGCCTGCCCTGCAGGATGAACGCGTACGGCGCGCCGTTGTTATGAGCCTTGACAAGGAAACTTTTGCCAGAGTGCAGCTGATGGGCAACGGCATTGCCGCAGCCGGGCCGTTTCCGCCGAACCTGCCTTTTGGCGGCGCTAAAGTGCATGCACCGGAATATAACCCCCAAGGCGCACGGAAGCTGCTTGCCGAAGCAGGCTGGACGGATACCGACGGCGACGGCTATGTGGATAAAGACGGCCAACCGCTGACCCTGCGCTGGCTTACTTACAGCTTCCGACAGGAGCTGCCGCTTTTGGCAGAAGCCGCACAAAGCTGGCTTAAAGAAACAGGCATCCGCCTTGAAATTAACCCGAAGGACGGTTATGCCGACTTTCTGCGCCGCGGCGAGTGGGATATTTACGTCAAAGCCTTTGTTACCGCGCCCACCGGTGACGCACAGTATTATTTTACCACCCACGTGCTGAAGGAAAGCGCCTACAACAGCGGCAATTACTATAACCCCGATACCGAAAGCCTCGTAGGACAGCTCGGCAGCGAGTTCAGCCCCGAAAAGCGCACGGAGCTTGCGGCAGCCATCAGCCGGAAGCTGGTTGACGGCAGCGCCTTTGCTTACATTGCCCAGTTAAAAATGACGCTTGCCATGAAAAGCGCGGTTCAGGGCTTTGCCGCGCACCCCTGCGATTATTACGAAATAACCAAGGATTTAAGCATAGATTAAAGGAGCATTATTATGAGTGAAATTTCCGCAGCAAGCATCATCCACCGCACAGACGAAAAAGAATATATAACCGGCTACTGGCAAAAACGCAGCACAGGCTTTGCCAATCTGCGCAAGGCAGAGCTGCACAGCAATAAACAGCTTTTATGGCAGCAGGAAATTACGCGCCCCCTGCCGCAGAACCGCAGTTTAAAAATTTTGGACATTGGCTGCGGCGCAGGCTTTTTTGGCATTTTGCTTGGGCAGAAGCACCGCGTTACCGGCATTGACCTGACCCCGGAAATGATTGAAGCCGCCAGAGCACTTGCCGCCGCTGAACGCAGCAATGCAGAATTTATGGTTATGGACGCCGAAGAGCTGGACTTTGCGGACGCAAATTTTGACGCTATAATAAGCCGCAACGTAATGTGGAACCTGCCCCACCCGGAAACCGCCTACCGCGAATGGCTGCGCGTGCTTAAACCGGGCGGCCTGCTTTTAAATTACGACGCCGAATATGCCCGCTCGCACCACAGCCAGAAGCTGCCTGCCAAAAATGCCCATGCGGATATTGCGCCGGAGCTTTTGGACGAATGCCATAACATTTACCACATGCTGGACATCAGCGCCTATAACCGTCCGCAGTGGGACGAAGAGTTTCTGCAAAGCACCGGACTGTGCAGCGTCAGCACGGATACCACGGTAGGCAGCCGCATTTACGCCGCCGAAGATATTTTTTATATTCCCGTGCCCATGTTCTGCGTTAAGGCCGTTAAGTTTTAAAGCCGCATAAACGCGCTGCGCACACAGGCACCGGCAGCGCCGCACGCCAGCACTTCTTCAAGCTGCGCCTTATTAAGCCCGATGCCGCCAATGGCATAAACAGGCACCGGGCTCAGCGTGCAGATTTCCTTTAAAAACGCCAAACCGCGCGGCGGCACGCCCTGCTTGCAGCTGCTTGCATAAATATGCCCGGCTGTTAAATACGCCGCGCCAAATTTAATTGCCGCCTTTGCTTCTTCCGCACTGTGTACGGAAACGCCAAAATACCCTGCCTCCAAGCGCTCCGCCGCTGTCATTGCGGTGCATACTGTCAGCGGCAGGTGGACTCCCTCCGCGCCGAGCGCCCGCCCCCCCCGCCAGAAGGAATGCACAATAAATTTAACGCCGCAGGTTTTGCAAACTGCCTGTACCTTCTGCGCAAGCTGCGTGTATTCTGCTTCGGTTAAATCTTTTTCCCGCAAAATAAGCGCTTTGGGTCGCAGGGCACAAATTGTTTCTATCTGCTGCAAAAACGGCGCGCGGCTTATTTTTTTGTCCGTAACGCAAACAAAATTTTTATACATAGCTGCCATCCGTAAGCACCGGCTGTAAGCCGGCTTTTTTTATGCTGTTAAACACCTCGTCCACACTGCGGTTATCGTCAATTTCAAACTGCTCGTCGCCTTCGCGCTCCTGCTTACTGTGCGTACCGATGCCAGTGCTTACGCCTGCGGAAATTTTTGTTGCCGCAATCTGTAAAAGATTATCGCGCACTTTAGCGCCTTCGCGGCTGGAAACGGTAATGCCTGCCTGCGGCATAAACAGGCGGTAAGCGCATACAGCCTGCACTAAATGGCGCAAATCCGTGCCGTTGGCTTCGGGCGGCAGTTCGTTGCCTTCCGCCGGGCGCAGGCGCGGGCACGAAAAGCTTATTTCCGCAGCCGGGTATTTGCGCTGCACCAAATATGCGTGCAGACCGCAGGCAAAAATATCGCGGCAAAAGCCGCTCAGCCCCATCAGCGGCGCAAACGCCACGCCGCGCATGCCACCTTTTAACGCGCGCTCCTGCGTGTAAAAACGGTACGGAAACACCCGCTTATGCCCTGCCAGATGCAGTTTGGCATAAGCATCAACATCGTAAGTTTCCTGAAACACCGTTACATAATCAGCCCCGCATTCGTGCAGGTATGCGTATTCATCACTGTTCAGCGGGTATACCTCAAGCCCCACAACGGCAAAATACTTGCGCGCCAGCCTTACAGCAGAAGCAATATATTCCACGCCGCTCATGCTGCGGCTTTCGCCGGTTAAAAGTAAAATTTCACGCAGGCCAGTAGCGGCAATGGCCTGCATTTCGCGTTCCATGCCGTCTTCGTCCAGCTTTAAGCGGTTAATTTTGTTATGGCAGTTAAAGCCGCAGTACACGCAGTAATTTTCGCAGTAATTGGCAAGGTACAGCGGCGTAAAAATGCTGCGTGCCGCACCGAACCATTTAAAGGTAAGCTTCCTTGCCTGCTGTGCCATTTCTTCCAAAAACGGCAGCGCAGCCGGTGAAAGAAGCGCCGCAAAATCCTGTACCGTTTTGTGTTTGCGCATAAGCGCGGCCTTTACGTCCCGCTCCGTAAAAGCGTTAAAATCCACGCTGTCTGCCGCGTGCTGTACCTCGCGCAAAATATCCGATTCAATTACTTCCATTCCCGGCAGGTAGGCCATGCAGTCCTGCGCAGCTGCCGCAAGGTTTTGTTTTTCATTCATCAGCGTCACTCCCCTATAAAGCCTGTCAGCGGGCTGCTTGCCGACGCGCGCCCCGTTACTGCGCCAAGCCCAGCAAGATATGCTTTGCGCCCGGCGTTAATAGCCAACTTAAACGCTTCCGCCATGGCGGGAATATCGCCGCTGGTGGCAAGGGCAGTGTTGGCCATTACTGCCGCCGCGCCCATTTCCATTGCTTCGCACGCCTGCGAAGGGCAGCCGATACCGGCATCGACGATAACGGGCAGGTCAATTTCATCAATTAAAATCTGTATAAACTCTTTTGTTACCAGCCCCATGTTGCTGCCGATAGGCGCACCCAAAGGCATTACGCAGGCAGCACCGGCATTTGCCAGGTCGCGTGCGGCATTTAAATCGGGGTACATATAGGGCATTACCACAAAGCCTTCTGCCGCCAAAATTTCCGTTGCCTTAATTGTTTCGTAATTATCTGGCAGCAGGTATTTGCTGTCGCGGATTACTTCTATCTTTACAAAATTACTGCCGCATACCTCGCGCGCCAGGCGGGCTATGCGCACAGCTTCCTGCGCGGTGCGTGCACCGCTGGTGTTTGGCAAAAGCGTAATGCCTTTGGGGATATAATCTAAAATATTGGCCATGCCGCCGTCGTTTACGCGGCGCAGGGCCAGTGTTAAAATTTCCGCACCGGCGTTTTCCACTGCTGCCTTAATAAGCTCCAGAGAATATTTGCCGCTGCCCAAAATAAATCGGCTGTTAAATTTATGCCCGCCTAAAATAAGTGCATCTTCCATTGTTATTCCTCCAATCCTAAAATAAGTGCCAGAGCAAGGTTTGCCGCATGCGCCGCACATAGGGCTGCCCGCGGTGCCGAAAGCCGCCCGCAGGTTTCTATGCCGCTTTCACCGTCGCCGCACAAATAAAAGTTTTTGCTTATGCGCCGCGTTTTAATGGCGTTGCTGCGCCCTGCGCCTGCAAGCCCGCTGCATGCAATAAGCGTTTTATCCGCATAAGCGGCAAGCAGCGCGTTTACAAGCATGGCTTTGGTTTCCGGCTTATCCACCGCTTCGCAGATAATGCCGTCTGCTTTAAAAACAGCGGCGGCGTTTGTTTCCGTAAGTTTTATATTTTCCGTTTTAATTTTAAGCGCCGGGTTAATTGCCAAAAGCTGCTCCGCCAGCGCTTCTGTTTTAAGCCTGCCCACATCGCGCAAAAAGTAATGCTGGCGGTTTAAATTGCTTTCGTCCACGCGGTCAAAATCCACCAGGTGCAAATTTTTTACGCCCGCACGCGCCAAAAACACCGCTATGTGCGAGCCCAAACCGCCAAGCCCGGCAATACCCACACGCACTTGCGCAAGCTGCTTTTTAAAATCATCTGCCACGGCTTTAACCTCCTCCAACAAAACTTACAATTTCCAGTTCATCACTGTCTGTTAAAACGGCTGCGCCAAATTCCGCACGCGGCACAATCTGCCCGTTGCGCTCCACTGCCACCAGTTCTGCACGGTAGTTATACGCTGCCAAAAATTCCACCAGCGTCATACCGCGTTTAAGTTCAATGTCTTTTCCGTTAACGCGCATAGTTTCTCCTTTCTGCCGCAATTAAAAAAGCCCATGAAGAAGCCTGCACCCGCGGTGGTGCACCCCTTCATGAGCTTTGCTCACTCTAACGGCATATTAAATTGCAACTGCCTGATATAAAGAAACGGCAAGCACCAACAAGGCACTTGCCGTCATCTGCAAACATTCCCTACGTTGGCATTATCCAAATCAGGTTTAGGGTCGAAGCGCACAGCTTCCTCTCAGCCTATCTGTAAGCTCCCCTGTTCAGTTAAATTAAGTATAAAGTTTTGCGCCGCCGTTGTCAACCGCAAATTACAGTGCCAGCATTACGGCACACATTAATTTGGCACGCATAAACAACGATTCCACATTGGCAAACTCGTCAACCGTATGGTTGCGCCCGCCCTTAACGCCCATAGCACACACGGTAGGCACGCCAACCATGGTTGTGTAGGCAGAATCACTGCCGCCGCCAACGGTAATTGCTTTCGGGCTGCCAAAGCCTTCTTGTTCATAAACTTTTTTAACAAGCTCAAACAATTCTTTGCTGCTTTCCAGTTCTACCATCGGCTGCATTAAAGATACCGGCGTCATTTTGCAGGTTACGCCGTCAACGTAAACCTTGTCGTTAATCTCCTGGAATTTGCCTTTCATTTCTTCCAGCATTGCCGGGTCGGTAAAGCGCATATCCACAATCATTTTGGCATAAGCCGGTGCGGAATTATGAACCGTGCCGCCTTCGATAACGCCAACATTTAAATTAAGCCCTTTGCTCCAGTCGGTTAACGCTTCAATATCAAGAATTTTGTATGCCAGCTCTTTAATGGCGCTGCGCCCTTCTTCCGGAGCATTGCCTACATGCGCGCCGCGGCCAAAGGCTTCCATGGCAAAGCAGTACACGCCTTTGCGCGCCAGCACCAGGCTGTCATCCATAAAGCCGGTTTCAAAGTTAAAAGCATAAGCCGCGCCTTTTGCTTCTTCCATCATCTTACCGGCAAAATCGCTGTGCTTGTGCCCAACTTCTTCGTCGCCCGCCAGAATAACCTTAACGCCGTATTTGTCAAAACCGATGCTCTGCAAGGCCTGCAAAGCATGAATGGCCAATGTTACGCCGCCCTTCATATCCAGCGCGCCCGGTCCGTAAGCAGTACCGTCTTTAATGGTAAAGGGGCGTTTTTTGGTGGTTTCCGGGTCGTCAAAAACGGTATCCAGATGGCCTGTAAAAATTACAAAAGGTTTATTTTTGCAGTCGCCAAATTCGCTTACCAGCATATTGCCTGCATTTTCGTGTTCAATAATGCAGGTTTTGCCGCCCATGCCTTCCAAAATGCCGGCAACCTTCGCCACAATGGCATCAACGCCCGGCTTGTTGCCGGAGCCGCTGTCCATCATAACAAGTTCTTCCCACATTTTCATCATGCCGTCACGATGTTCCTCAATATAGCCAAAAGCCTTTTCTTTCATATCCAAAATTGTTCTCCTCCAGTTAGCAGGAAATGCCCATAAAATTAAGTATAATTCTTACAATAATCATCGACAGCAAAGCGTCGATAACAGGAATTGCCAAAAGCAGCGCATGGTGTTTCGGGTTGGCGCCGGAAGTTAATACGCAGCGTGCAAAATGCCCAACCAGCGTGCCCATGGTAATCGTTGCCGGGAATAAAATAGTTGCCTGCGCCGCGTTAATAACGCCTTCGGCATAAAGCGAAGCAGCCGTAGCAGCGCCCGCAGCCTTGGCAAAGAACGCGGAAATCAGCGCCACAATCGCCCCGCCAGGCAAACCGAACAGCGCCATAACAGGTGCAACGGCGTTGGCAATAATATCCATCAAACCGGTAATATTCAAAAACAAAATCAGTGAATAAGCCAGAACCATTGCCGGCATAATGTTTTCTGCGCCAACGTAAAAACCTTTTTTGCAGCCCACCATAAATTCTTCCAAAATTGTTTTATTTTTAGCCTGTGCTGCCATCAGTTTGCACCCCCTACGGCCTTTTTGCGTTTCATTGCCAGGTAAACCCTTATAATATTGGCACCGATAATTTTAACAATAATTTCCACCATAAAGATGATACCGAAAGAAAGTAAAGAAATGGGCATCAGCGGCGCGCCGCAGTTAATTGTATTGGCAAGCGTGCCGGAAGCAGCGTATTGGTAAGCCACGAAAATTGTGCGCTCATCATCGGTTAATTTGCCTTCGTCATACAAATCGCGCGTAATTACCGCGCCAACGTCCGTTGTAGTAAAGCTGCTGATAAACGCCAGCCCGACATAACCTGGCAAACCCATCAAGGGGCGCAGCAGCGGACGGATAATGCGTTCTGCCGCAAGCAGGCCGCCCTGCGATTCAACCGCACGCACAAAGCCCAAAGCCAGAATAACGGTTGGGAACAGCGTTAAGGCAAACATAAAGCCTTCGGCAGCACCAACGCCGCCTTTGCCGATAAAGCTCAGCCCTTCGATTTTGCCGAATTTGCCTGTCAGCACCGTAAAATCAAAGGCGCTCAGCGGGCCCATATCTTTTAAAATACCCGAAAACGACAGCGCGATAACAATAAACGACAGCCAGCCGCGCCAGGTTAAATGATGCTCGTAATCTTTTTCTTCTACCGCAGTTACATCTTTTTCAGCCACAGTAATCCCCCCTGATTATAATTTTAAAACCGTGCCGATAAATACTTTGGCACGCATAAACAGCGATTCCACATCTGCAAATTCATTAACCGTATGGTTCAGCCCGCCTTTTACGCCAACTGCGCAAACGGTAGGTACGCCAACTTTAGTGGTGTAAGTAGCATCGCTGCCGCCGCCGACTAATATCGGTTCCGGGCTGCCGAATCCTTCTTCTTCGTAAACCAATTTATACACATCAAACAGTTTCATATTGCCGTCAAGGCGAACCATCGGCTCAAGCCCTGCTACCGGCGTCATTTTGGTAGTTACATCTTTAATGTAAACCTTACCGGCGATAACTTCAAACTGCTCTTTCTTCTTTTCAAAATCCGCCGGGTCAAGGTAACGCACATCCACTTCCATTCTGGCATAAGCCGGAACAGCATTGGCAACCGTGCCGCCTTCAATAGTACCGACATTAATTGTTGTGCCGGTGTTCCAATCGGTTAAGGCGTCGATATCAACAGCCTTGCGCGCCAGCTCCACGATAGCGTTGCGGCCGTTTTCCGGCTCGTTGCCTGCATGGACGCTGCGCCCGAAGGTTTCCATAATAAAACGGTAAAACCCTTTGCGCTCTACAACTACGTTATCGTTCATAAAGCCGGTTTCAAAATCAAACGCCGCTAATGCACCCTTAAATTCTGCCATCATGGTTTCTGCCAAATCGCTGTTTTTATGCCCCGTTTCTTCGTCACCGGCAAAAACAACCTTAAAGGCATATTTGTCAAATCCGGCATTCTGCAAGGCCTGCAGCCCGTGAATGGCAAGCGTAACGCCGCCCTTCATATCCAGCGCGCCCGGGCCGTAAGCCCTGCCCTCTTTAATGGTAAACGGACGCTTCTTCGTCGTTTCCGGGTCGCTGAAAACAGTATCCAGATGCCCCGTTAAAACAATAAAAGGCTTGGTTTTGCAGTCGCCAAATTCGCTTACAACGGCATTACCGGCATTTTCGTGTTCCACAATACGTGTTTTGCCGCCCATATCCGTTAAAATACCTGCTACTTTGGCAACAACTTTGTCTACGCCGGGTTTATAGTCAGAGCCACTGTCTATGTTAACCAGTTCTTCCCACATTTTCAGCATTTCATTGCGGTGCGCATCAATAAACGCAAACGCATTTTCCTTCATACCCATTTTCTTTCCCTCCTAAATTAATTAATAAATGGCATTCGCCGCCACGGAGAACGCCATTGTCATAAAGAGTACTTTAATAATTTAAAGCCTTATACATATATTAAGATAGCAAAATATTACATATCAGTCAAGAATTTTTTGTATAACAAATTTTACAAATTGTAGATTTTTGTAATTTATTTTAGTACATAGTAACTATACACAAAAAACCAGCCGGCACTAAAATAAACTTTGTCTATTAGTCCTGCCAAACAAGCCTGTTTAACCGCTTATGCAGATAATAAAAAAGCCCGCAGCTTTATGCCACAGGCAGTTAAAATTTGTAATATTGTAGGTTATTTTAAAAATACAAATTCCGTATCCGTAGACAAAGCTCCATCAAAGCTATACCCGTTTACACTAAGACCCTTTACTTCATCAATATGCTGCACGTTTTCTTCAGCACAGCGGCGCACCATCTCTCCGCGCGCCATTTTTGCCTCCGTTGCCTTAACCTTAATTTTGCCGTTTTGCAAGCTGCCAAACACGCAGGTTACAAAACGGATTTTATACGTAACGTAAGGCTCCACCGCTTTGCTGTACTCTTTGGAAGCCAGGTTTAAAACTTCGTTATCGTCCTTAACCAGTTCATCATACAGGCTGCTGCCCCAAAAAGCATACAGGTTCTTTGCCCCGCCGCAGGCAAGCCGCGCCTGCATCTCAAGTCGGTAGGGCACAACACCGTCAAACGCACTTAAAATGCCGTAAAACCCGCTTAATATTTTTAAATGCTTATCTAAATACGCCAATGCCGCCTCGTCAAAAACATTCGGTGCAATATGCTGGTACTGCAAGCCGTCGTAACTGAAAACGGCAGGCGTTAAATTGCGGCGCAAATCCATACGCTGTAAGCGGTTATAATTAAGCTCCGCAATAGCGTCGTTGCACTGCCACAACTTTTGCAGGCCTTTGTAATCCAGCGCGCGCAGGACAGTTAAAAGTTCTTCAGTTTTCGTTAAAAATACCGGCAAACGTGCCGCGCCAATATCGTCATTATCAACGCGCATCTTCTTCGCCGGCGAAATTATGATTTGCATGGGTTAGTTCCTTTAGATGATTTTATTTAATATTGCTCAACTATCTTTTATTTAACTATAACTTACCAGTGTAAAAAATTTAAAATAAGGTTAATCATTAAAGGTTTTTCTTTAATTCCTTATCTCGTTGCCGCGCATATTTAAACACCAGCCAGAAAAACTTAACCGCCGTAAAAAACATAACCCATCCTGCCCGGCTGAACCGCGCCACAGAACGCACTCTATTCGCTTTTAACAAATGACCGGCAAACAACCCGGCAAGAAGGATTTTAATTATTTTTATCGGCATGGTAAGGCTCCGAAATTTATAATAACGTCAAATTATTATGCATAATTAATCTAAAATTAAAT